>JGI24891J29808_1000015_pt1 | contig 247262 bp, 223 predicted proteins | sample FreactcultuFSWF8_FD_29808 | JGI IMG/M metagenome (IMG submission 29808) | reverse complement strand
CCACCGTAGTACTAATCTGCCGTTCAACTGCTTATGTATGGCAGAGCGGACGGGATGCCCAGTTTTCAGCTGACTGTGGCCGTACGTGCTGAAGTTGCGGTTTGTTGAAAATATCAAGGTAAATTGTCTGAGAGACAGGGTGGCCCAGCTCTGCATGACAGGTCTTGGTGCCAACCCGTGTATTGCCTGTGTAGAAGGATGGCTAAGGGTTGTCTGTACTGTCTGGCGTGTGAGACAGAGTAATGGTCTGCCGACTTCTTGCTATACCATCTAGTCCTCCAGGTTGCTGTGTGATGCCGTTTCATCCGCGTGTCGTCCTAAGGCTCATAAGCGGCAGAGGAAGCTGACTATGTAAGGCCACTTCGATGGTAATGCAGAAGATCCATTAAGCTCGAAAGTGGTATTAGCATCCAGATGTTGCTGGTCTTCCGGCCTATAAACCTAGTGTGCAGCTGTGTGACCAGAGTGGAGGCCATTGTAGATGCTAGAAAGTAAGTCATATCGAAACTTGCTCTTCTGGAGACTGTTTCGGCCGGTTCATGTCAGCGAACGGTGTGAACTGTTTACATCTATACAGCTTTGCCTATCCGCATGCGAAACGGTGGTCCGAAGAACAAATCGCCGTGGCTTCGGCCGTGTATTTATATTCTTGATTGCTTGGTGATGGTGAGGTCGATTTCTGAAGAACCGTCGCGGGCAGCCGAGAGCGATGATTGCCTTTTCCTTTTCGGTGGGTGTATTTTTAAATCACTCTATTGGTTGTGTCAACATGAAACGAAGCTTCAGGTCATGAGTTGGGCTTGAATGAATCAGAGCAACGGCAGCCAAGGATAACATCCCGCAGACCTGACTCTCTGAAATGCTTCCAACAATTGTCAAGTTGCTTGGCTGATGATGATGATATCAAAGTCCTGTTCTCTGCATGCCATGACAAGCTTGTTGGTCTGTGGGAGAGAAAACCCACAAATATTTGGTGATCATGGAGTTGGCTGCGGATGATCTTCTGGAGAGCCAATTTGGCGACCAGGGGGCTTGACAGCTTCTTGTCCCGGACCTTGCAAGTCTTGTTGAAGTCTTCTTCATATAGCCTTGTACAAAGTCCGGCGCTGACATATTCGACTCGCAATCATGTCCGAAGGTCGCGGAGTAGATAGCACTGCATTTTGAGTACAATGTACATCGAGCAAGTAGTGCATCTCAATGAACTCTAGCGAGGTGTGCAATGTACAATATAAACTTGCATGAGAGGCTGATACTCCGAAAGCGTCGCACAACATGTTATCGGCTGGGAGACGTGAACTTGCCAGCGAATAGCTCCTTGGAAGCAAGGACTGTGAAGCACGCTGGACTTCCAATATTATTGCGACATGAATTGTGATGAGCAGCTAACGTTTCTGTGCGAGAGGTAGTCATGCACCAAATCTGCTGAAAACACCGGACAAGCCGGCGATAGGGTACGATCGTCGCCAAGTGCAAATTGATTCCTGTCGAGCCGCAGCTAGAACGAAGACGATTTTGGCAACCTGAAACATAACTCCCAACAGGCAAGCACACCGAGCAGAGGTTGTTTAACTTTTTAGAGGGATGCAGCACTGTTTCCTGCCACGGAAGCTGGAGTTGATCTTTTCTTGACGGAGATGCCAAGTCGGAGGGTTCGATCGAGCGGCCGAGGAAGCAGCCACATTTTCATGACGATCATGTATGTTCCCAAGGCTTTAACAACGGGTATCACGGGACCCGCTGAGCTTGAGTCGAAGAGAAATCGGTCGTTGAAAGCATGATGTCAAAAGAGCAAGCTTTTGCGAGGTGATTCGTATTGCCGGAACCTTGACGCGACATCCAGCAATCGGAGGCTGGGTGTCAGCCTTTTTGAGCATACAGCATGCAAGTCTGGTCGAGAGGGCAACACCTTCGGCGAGCTGGAATGGTTGGTGTGCTCCACATCAATCGCGAACTCGCCACCACGACCAAGCACGAAAGCAATTTAGGGCAAATCTTGTTTGTTTGGGGACGGGAAGGCATCCCGACCGTTGATCTGAGCCACGACGGAGGAGAGAAATAGAACAAGAATCTCCTCCTGATGCAAAAGAAATACAGGTAGCTATCAAGATTGGGAGGAGTACGAGAGCAATTTGGGGAGCTCTAGTTGAGCAATCAAATCGTTGCTGATAACGGACATGTAATGGACCAAAAGAACGATGCGAGATTGCGGTGGCTGCAGGGATGACATCCAGCCGAAACAGTTCGAGCACCGGGACATGTCAAAGCGTCTGGCCAACGACAGAGCGAAATCAAGAGATCGACCATTCGGCTGGCGACGGATTGTGGATGGGCAAAGGTCGGATTTGATATCAGAGTTGTGTTGAAGACCTAGAGGCTTGGATTTGGGTGGAGCTGGATGCCGACCAAGACACGTTCGCCACGCAGTCTGGTTGCTAAAGAAAGAGAAGAGTTTCATTCCGCGGCGCTTCAGAGCGGCCAGAGCCTGGGGAAACCTGATGTTTGGTGGTGGTGTTTGTGCAGGAAATAGCCGCGTAACGATGTTTGCCACTAAAATGGCACTAAGGACTTGGCTAAAGCTCAACCCAGGGCGGACATCTTTCAAAACAACCCCCTGCCCGGCCCTCTCTTTTTGAAAGCACCTTCGCACCTTCCTCTCGTTGATTTCATTACGAGTGCTTTTATACCGCAAAAGGCCGCTTCTCTTTTCTCACATTCGCTCTCCATTACTGTTGCTTCTGGACTTTTCCACTTGCACTACACTTATCCCAGCGCTTTCTCACCTGCAACAGTTTATACACTTTCAAGGTACGTTTCCAACGAGCATCTGAATTTTTCGACATCAATCCGCCTGTCTGCGCCGCCCATCCACGCGATCCTCCTTGTGACTCCAGGATTGAGTCGCACTTGGAGTCCGGTCAACTTGCGCAGTCGCACATCAACCCCTCTTCTGTACACATTACAGCAAGCCTTATCATCCATACTGACGCGCGGCCTCACAGTTAATTCCCTCTCAAAATGTCGATGAAGTACCTCGTCCCCGCACTCGCCGCTGTTGGCGGTGCCTACGCCCAGAGCTCTTGCAGCGTTTCTGGTACCACCACCATCAACGCCGCTGCTGATGCTTCGGCTCTCTCTGGCTGCTCCACCTTCTCTGGTTCCATTGCCATTGCCACTGGTCTCGGTGAGGCTGTCTCAATCCCTGGTGTTAGAAGAATCACAGGTGATCTTGTCGCAACCAACAACTCCCTGATCCCCTCCATCTCGGCCGACAGCCTCCAGATCATCGGCGGTGCTTTCCACCTCGACGACCTGCAGATTCTTTCGACCCTGTCGTTCCCTCAGCTCACCCAGGTTGACGCCATCCAATGGAACGCCCTCGCTGGTCTCCAGCTGCTCTCCTTCACCACTGGTGTTCAGCAGGCCAACGAGCTCAACATCCAGAACACTCAGCTCCAGACCCTTGACGGTATTAACCTTGCTGTTGTCGACACCGTTTTCATCACCAACAACAACTACTTGAACGACATCTCTATGCAGCTCGGCAACATCTCCACCTCGCTGACCATCGAGTCCAACGGTGGCAACGTCTCTGCCATCTTCCCCAACTTGATCTGGGCCAACAACATGACCTTCCGCAACGTCTCCCAGATTGCCTTGAACTCGCTCGTTTCCGTCAACGGTTCCCTCGGCTTCTACGCCAACGAGTTCGAGTCGCTGCAGTGCGCCAACCTTACCACTGTCGGTTCCAACAAGGGTGACTTGACCATCGTCTCCAACCAGAACCTGAACAACGTCTCCTTCCCCCAGCTCACCAAGGTTGGCGGTGGTCTCTCCATCCAGAACAACACCGACCTCATGACCGTTAACGGCTTCCCCAAGCTTGCCACTATTACTGGCGCTTTCGACCTGTACGGCGACTTTGCCAAGTAAGTCCCCCTTGAACAACTTCCTGCTCGTTCCACATCACTGACATGCTCTAGCGTCACCATGCCCGCTCTCAAGGAGGTTGACGGTGCTTTCAACATCCAGTCCTCCAGCGTCCTCGGCGGCTGCGACGCCTTCCAGAAGCTGAAGTCTGGTGGTGAGATCCGCGGAAAGTTCTTCTGCAACGGTACCGTCGCCAAGCCCTCCGGTGTTGGCTCCAACCCCAGCGTCACTGGCTCCGGCAGCTCTTCCAAGTCCACCGCCTCCGGTGCTGCCAACGCCATGTACGTCCCCACTGCCGCCGCTGGTGTCATGGGTGTCGTCGCCGCTCTCTTCGGTCTTCTGTAAACGGGTCAGTTCTTGACTTGGTGTTGATCAAATTGCATGGCGTTCGATTTCATTTTCTTTGTCTTGCGTAGACTAATCGACGGGACATTCTCAATCTATTCAATTCCCCGAAGGTTCACTCTACCCACATACCGGCTTCGGGTTTCACTTGAGCGAAAGCATTCTTTTAAAATACAGGATAGCGTGCATCGAATGGTCCTTTTACTCACAAAGTTTATTTCCTTTTTTCTTCTAATGGCTTCTAACGAGTTAGGCGGACGGGGTTTATTGTAATAACTCTCTTATCGTATGAGATTCTTCATGTTCATACTTTTCTCAAACAATTGTTCATCTCAACACCTCTTTTCCTCAGAAATGATAAGTGTGCCTGGTGGTAGGTTGTCGTCAACCTGAGACGCTCAGTGCATAATTAGCCGACAAGATGTCTCAAGCGTGGAACTCTGATTTTGACACAATGCAGACCACACTCTGAGGCTCTGAGCTTTTCTGAACGTCACGCCTTGTCATGAATAACATGACCTCTCGAGTTTCCCTGGTACATGATCCATGAGTGAGTCGATTGGGTGACGGGCAATCTCCATTGACTTTAATCCACTATGCTACTCGTGTATTCTGTGCATATATTCGGGGACCTTCGACACGAGGTCGGCGAATAACTGCGTCTGCAACATCTCGATATAGCAAGGACGGGACAATTGTCGACTCATGACAACATGCATCATGTGGTATACCGCGCGGAACTTGTTTCATCGGTCTTCAATACTTGCACGACACAACGTCCTGGCATTATCCTCCGCGCCTGTTCAATTGACTGTCGCACAGCATTCGCCGCATGAGCTTGTTGATTGGGAAAGTGGAGCCAAGTCTTTCGCGACCTGCATGAGCAGGACGCCTCCTCTGCGAAGCTGCGGCTGCGAACCAACCGGGGCTTGCGGATGCAAAGAGCCGGTTCTCAGAGAGTCAGTCAAGGTCGTGTAACCTGAGTCCAGCATCCAACAGCCGCTCTCGTAGACCGACGATTGACTTCCGGCAGTCAGATCTTTCGCGCATCAACTGACCGATACCCGTTGATGATTGGGGCAGCCATACCTGCACGCTCCCGCACTGTAAGCAACTTACATCGCGAATCAATCGTATGGTCCTCGCTCGCCCAAAGCACTACTCATCCGATCATGTTCCCACAATTCGGTCAGGCAGCTGCTGCATATCTCCCGACTCATCTCAGGCTCTCTATCTCAATCTCGACCAACAGAGGACGCCTTGTGGATATCATTTGATGCCCATCAATCTAGGGTGTGCTCGTCTGATGCTCTCGAACTGGTGCACGCACCCGCTGTAGGACAATCAACCTGGTGTGCATTTCCGCTTGCCGCTCACATGGCAGATTGACAATGAAGCAGCTATCCGTTGAACAATGTGATGATATGCAAAAGAGCGGTATACACTGTCTGTTTGCCATGACATCTGCCAGACAAGGGATAACCGCATGATACATACATACATACAGCACGCAGTTACAGGTGTATCAAAGGTGTCAGTCTGCGCTCACGGAAGTATTTCCGATCGATGCGGCGCAGAGTCCCCACTCTAGCATCAACAAGAGCCTCGGAGTGGGCATCGGATCTTCCCCGCGCGCGCAAGGGAGTCAGAACCTGGATGCCGGACCCTCACGTCGACAACTGCCTAATGAAAGCCGTGCAGCTTGAAATCTGGTAGAGCTACTCTAACAACTCGGGATGGCGCTCGTTCTTGTTTCAAGCCACCAACTAATCAGCTTTCTCGGTCTTCCTCGATCCTTCAAGACTTTGATATATCAGTTTTTCCTTACTGCTCGTGCCCTGCTAGCATGCTTCGGTGCCCCGGCTGCGCCGCTTAAACAGACGAATCAGAGGGATAGATCTGTCCATCTCATCGGCTTGGACCCGCTATCTTTACCGCCGGATGCCGGTATTCTTCTGCCGATACTAGTTGCGTCTTCAGACACGACATACCCCTTGACACTTTTGTTCGCAATCGGGATGCAGAAGAAGCGCCTCACCTTGATCTTCATGTCTGTTTCTGCAGAGCCTACAGATGTCTGAATGAGAGTATATTGTCCAAGAAGCAGCGGTGAAGGATATGACGCATGCCACCGGTGCTCAAACTGGAAGATTCTGGGCGGTTGCGTGACTGGAAGAAGATCTGGAAGGGAGCTGACCAGGTTTGCGAACGCTGTCCCTGCAGACAGGCTCAAGCGTCTGACGCTCGCACCAGTAAATTCCTCCTGTTGGACACAATCTGTAACTGCCCTGAGCGGCAATGGCTGCGGTACTAACACTAGCGTTCATGTTGTGCACAGTTCCCCGGCGGCCGGAAAAATGTCATGATCGAGGGTGTAATACTGACCATGCCTGGAGATGCTCTGGCTATATATCAGGTCGGCAGATACCTCCCTTCTCACTTTCATTCTTCTTCCATCTCACTTCACAACTGCGTTACGTTCCTTGGCTTGGTTCTTGTTGTTCATCTTTCATATCATCTGGGTTGGGCTTTTTGACTTTTGCATCTTTGGAACGAATCTTCTATCAGGTCAACAAGAGTCAACATAAGGCATCATCAGCCGACAGACAGCAAACCAGAAGATCTCAACCATCAATCCATTCACCAGAAACTCGAATATCTTCGTCGAAATTTGCTCTCCAATTCTACACCAATACTGAGCAGTTCAAGATGGCTCCTCAGGTGTAAGTACTTCATATGGGTTTGCAAAGACAGAAAGTTAATTCGATATAGACACAACCACACAGCTGCTACACAAACAGCAAGAAATCGCGTCGAGCATTTCAGCAACCACTTACCACCGTACCCTGTGCAAGCCCGGCACAACGTGATTGGGTCACAAATACAGCACGTGGTCGGCTCTCCTGCCATGCTGCATCACCAAACTGGTCTTCCCCCGAGACAGGCACCGACACCTTGGCATAGTCCTGCTCATGCAACAGTGTCTCTTCCGCCATTCAGTTGTTTCGCTGAAGTTGCCGATCAGTCGAACTTGCACTATATGCGGTCTCCTTCGGTCGGGTCGGAGTACATCCCGGTACCGCTCATCAAGATGGAGTCGACTTACAACTCACCTCCTGAGTCTGTGGTTTCCTTGAGCCGGTCTGGGTCTGTCTCGCCCACTATCTCCGCAGCTACCCTCTCCAGTTGCAATATCACCAAGCGACGTGCCCCACTTCCTTCAAGATCTCGAATCGAGAAGAAGACCAAGTGCACAAAACGGAAGGATATGTCGGCCATGGCTGAAGCGCTGGACGAGAGTATCAACCGACGCGTTGATGAAGTCCACCGTCCTTACCGAGATGGCAACATTCCCGGTACCGCTTCAAGCCGAGTCAACGCTAGCCAGTCGTTCCCTCGGTTTGACCATGCGCATGTCCCTCGTGGAGCCAAACGTGCCAAGTCAACGACTGGGAGCAGCGACCCAAGTACTAGACACAATGTCGCTCAAACCTACCTTCGAGCTGAGAAGGGAGGGTCCAGGATGACACTTCAGCGTCTTCTTGTGAATGGCATCAATTGGAGAGGTCAAAAGCTTCAGACCAAGGTCAATGCAAGAAGCAGTGGTATGCTGTACGAGGAGAAGGAACTCCTCCAAGCCAGTACACAGTTCAACGCATTCGCCATCCTCATTTTGCAACAGCTTTTTGGACCAGAAGGCATGCAGCACATTGGCAGTATACTTGAGTGTTTCGAGCCCGAAGAGGTGCATCCTATGCAGGTGGCGAGGGATCCGCAAGACGACGACAAGACGTATGAATTCAAGCGTCAGGCAGCAAGGGTCGAGGTGATTGCAGAGGCATCACAGCCGCTTGGATTGAAGAACGTGCAGAGCATGGACGAGCTTCTCCACATCATCGAGGAGAAAGTGATGCCTATCGCCAACAACATCGGCAAACAGGTACTGCACCAAATGTGCTACAGACCTAGGGAGTCTCAGGCCAAGTTTTGAGCGAGAAAAGGAAAGGCGAATTGTTTCATGGGACGGTTTAATGATTGTGACGAATACCCTCTGTTTTTTGTTATGTTTTGTATGGTCTGGAGAGTTTCGAAAAGTTGTTTCATCTAGACGAAGGACAAGAGATTCCGGCAGCATATTTATCAAACTCTACAGCATATATTGTATGTTAATTAATGAATAGATGATCAAATCGAGGAAGCACGTTGGAATATTGGCAGAAAGTCGTGATGGATGCTTGACTCAGGGGTCGGTTCCTCCAGGCTGGACATGTTCGCAATAATTAGGTGGCTTTCGGGATGCCGGGGTCGGTCCATCATTTCCAGATGGGGAAAGCTCGACTATGTGGCAGAGACGAGAGCCCAGCCGTCGCAACAGAAACAACGACTCCAGACGAAACTCGCAATCCTCTTGTGACAAAGCAGAAGAGGCTGATATCCGAACGAGCAAAACATCCCTTCCCACGACCGACGACAGATCTTGGCAAGCCAAGCAGAACTCCAGCGTATTGAAGCGTGCACGCCAACGCTCCACGGGTTCATACGAAGCGCCAGCCAGCGCGGAGCAGGTTGCTGTCATCTCGACTTTCCCGCGACATCAGATTACTTTAGGGCCGCCTGGCGTTCACTGGTCATAGTTGCACATCACCATGCTGTTGCCCAAGAGCGGCGTATCATGGAAGGCGGCTAAGGCCAGGCTGCCCCCGACCAGAGCCGTCTGGACTTTTCTCACGCGCACCCGCTTCCTGCTGGTCGTCGCCATAGTCGGCCTCGTTATCTTATTATGGAGAGGTGTCACAGGCACGGCAGAAGACCTGCAAAAGTAAGCCACTCTCTTGCCTTCCCTTCTCTTATCTTCTTCCGATGCGACATGCCATGTACCGTCTGTACAATCGCTGTCTGCCGTCGGCTGTAGCCCCAGCTCTCTCGCTCAACTCAATGCACCATGCTGACCCGTCAGATTCTACTGCTTTGGTCCGGCCAAGTCGCCCATGCAAATGACGCCAAATGAGCAGATGCTATGGACCGGCAGCCTGCAGACTCCCGTCATCTTCAACCACCACGCTCCCGTCGAGGTCAACCACACCACCATTACCACCGTCGACCTCAATCCCATAAAGAGCACAAGGCAGGCCATTGACAACAAGGAGCGCGTACTCCTTCTCACTCCTCTGCGCGACGCCGCTCCCTATATCAACGACTACTTCGACTTGATCTCGCAATTGACCTACCCTCACGAGTTGATCGATCTCGCTTTCCTTGTCGGCGACAGCACCGACGACACTCTGGCCGTCCTTGCCAAAGAACTCGAGCGCATTCAGACTCGTTCCGACTCGATTCCCTTCCGCAGCGCGACCGTCGTTCAGAAAGATTTCGGTGTTCATTTGAGCCAGAGTGTTGAGGACAGACATGGTTTCGCTGCCCAAGGTCCTCGCAGAAAGGCTATGGGCAAGGCTAGAAATTACCTACTCAGCTCCGCCATGAAGCCTGAGCACAGCTGGGTCTATTGGCGTGACGTCGACATCAAGGACAGCCCTTCGAAGATTATCGAGGACTTCATCGCTCATGATCGCGACGTCCTTGTTCCTAGTGCGTTCACTCCATGAATTTGGGTTTACTCGACCAGACTGCTAATTGCGATTACAGACGTCTGGTTCCACCGTTACGAGAACGGTCGCGACATTGAGGGTAGATTCGACTACAACTCATGGCAAGAGTCTGAAAAGGGCCTCAAACTAGCCGCCACCCTTGACAAAGACACCGTCCTGGCAGAAGGTATGTTGCCTCCTCATCTCGCCTACCCCAGCTCAACACTAACAGACATACCCAGGCTACAAAGAGTACGACACCGGTCGTGTCTACATGGCCAAGATGGGCGACTGGCGCGAGGACAAGGACGTCGAGATCCCACTCGACGGCATCGGTGGTGTCAACATCCTCGTCAAAGCAGACGTCCACCGCTCCGGCATCAACTTCCCCTCCTACTCTTTCGAAAACCAAGCCGAAACAGAAGGATTTGCAAAGATGGCCAAGAGAGCAGGGTATGGTGTTTACGGATTGCCGAATTATATTGTGTGGCATATCGATACGGATGAGAAGCCCGGAAACGCGTAAAAGATGAGATGTTTGAGTTTTTGTGTCGTCTTTTTGAAGAATTGTATTTTTTTCTTTCTGGTTTTCGTTTTCCTCGTCCTCATTGTCCTTCGTCATCGTTCTTGTTCTTTTTCTTCTCGGGTGTTGTTGGGCTTAGACTTGGTCTGTTGGGGCATTGATTGTTTCTCTTTTTTTTCGAACACTGCAAACATAGCAGAAGAAAGCATATAATGAGAGGGGTTCTTGAATATTGTTCATCATTATTGGCTATGTGTTGGGTGTGTGCATTAATCTGTTGTTCGTTGGCTTTGTTTTCTGAAGTCTCTTGCGATTTTCCGCATCCCATCCATCCCTATTTCCTCTTTCCTGGTATTGTAGAATTATTGTTTTGTCAGTTGGTCGAGTTGCACGTGTGTCCTTTGTGAGGTTGGGATTTTCTTTTGGGTGATTGATAGACATTGAGCTAAGGGTTGTTTGCTCGTGGTGCAGTTTTCACACCAAAAGTCCATGAAATGGCGAGGATTCAATATTCAAGTCCCTTTCACGATTAGGCACTCCAGTCATCCTGGTGCCTTTAGAGGGTACTTGCGAGACTGGATAAGACCAATGAGTAGAAGATATAGACATGATATAAGATCTGCAGATGTTGTTTTGAGATTGTGAAATAGGAGCCAGGGTGACACCGTCAGCCAGGATGACTTGGTGACGAAAAAAACCCACATAATATCAGCTTGACTACAACAGGGGAGAGAGAGAGAGAGCAACGTGAATGAGCAGCTATAAAGCAAACCAGCATATCACCAGCAACGACAACTCATCATTTCATGTTTCTTCTCTGCTCTACCTGTTCAGACTCAACAGATTCTCAACATACTTCCTCGCATCGATTCCAATACCTCCAGCCAATGCGGCAGCACTCCCCCATCCATTGCCAGAATTGTCTTCTCCTGCACTACCACTACTGCTTTCCTGTCCACCTCCTCCCCTGGCCCCGACAAGATTATACATGCCACTGCTAACGCGACTAGCCATCCCCTTAGCGCCACCCATATTCCTCTTCTCCACAACATGATCGCGAGCTTTGCGGACGAGGAAGGCAGTGCGGCAATGTTCAGGACGTGGATGTTTGCCATCCTCCTGACCGGGTTGAGGCACGCGGAGCCATACTATCCACCAATGCCTGCTGGTTTTTGATGTGCGTTCGGTTTCTTGCGGGTTGCGGAAAGAGTGCTGGAGTGTGAAGAGGATGTGAGAATGCACGTTTAGGGCTTCCAATCTCGTCCATTGGGGAGGTGCATCCCTGCCACTGGATGTGGTGCCGATGCTTCCATGTTGTGGTGTTATTTGCCCTGGCTCGGGAATATTGGGGAGGGACGTGTGGCAGGTCAAGTTTACGGGGTCGAATACGAGGTCGAATACAGGGCTGTTGCGGGGAGGTGCGTAAGGTGGGTTTTGCGGGTTGATGGAGAGGGGTTCGGGGGGAGAGGTATGTGCTGCTGCTATCCGTTCCGCTACTTTTTGTGCAGAGGTGCTGTTGAGGAGGGATTTGTGCAGTGGTCGGAGGTGCTTGTGTAGATCGCGGTAGAAGCCTGTCATGGTGAGGGAGGGAGTTCTCTGCTCGAAAAGGAAAACGTGGATGAAAGGTCTATGCACATAGACCAGGACACGGAAGCGTGAGGACGTGTCGTTGTTCATAAAGCTGGCGCGAGAGTCCATTTCTTCCATCTGCGACGCACTTTCTGTGAGGTCGACTTTGATGGTGCGCAAGAGGTTGCGTTCAGCTTCAGGAACTTCGGAGCCGCCGATTGTTGTGTCGCTGTCGTCGTCGTTTTCGGCTGGTTCTCTATCGAGGTCGCCTTGGTAGCCGATCAGAAATTGGCCCTTATTTTCTCGGTTGCGCTGACGCTGGACTGCAGCCATTGCTTCATAGCCGTCAGGATTAGGGTCGAGGTGCCGCATAGGAGGTTCGTCCTTATCCTCTTTGGACTTTGAAAACGGAACTCCTTTGACGGTCCTTGAGCTAGATGTCGATGTACGGCGTGGACCTTCAGGTCGTTTTGGTGATTCAGATCGCTTTCCTCCTGATGCTAAACCAAAGCTAAGATACTTAACCCACTTGTCGGAGCTTCCTAGACCCCATCCTGACGACTGTTCAGGAGGTGGTGCAGGTTGATCAGAAGTGTGAGAGTCAGCCGAAGCACTGGCTCGATTGAGTGAGGCCTCCACAGCGCTGACGATAGGAGGAGGGATGCCAGGATGCGAAGCGACTTGAGTTCCTGCATCACCAGTCGCGTGGTCGTGAGAAGCGACTCTATCGTGCATCTGCGGACGAGGGTCAGGTGGAAGCTGGATGCCCTTCAACTGCTTGATGGCTTTCTTCTTGAGATCCTCTTCAGTAGCGATCGGGGTCTCAGACTCGGGATCTGGGTTGCCCACAGGTTGACGCCTACGCCTCTTACGACGTTGACGGTGTGGATTATCTTTTACACCATAAGCATGCTCGCCATAGGCATATATATCACGGACCCAAACAGAGATGTCGCGAATGGAGGGACGTGTGATGGCACCCACACCACTGAAGATAAGACCATCGGGAGCCTGAGGTTCGTGTCCGCAGCCTAGCCAGGGGAGACCGTGTCGAGCATCATCGATTGTGTCTTGAGACGGGTCGTCGTTCCGGAAGTCATTCTCGGGAGGAGCGGCCTCGCCGAAGCGATGGACAAGCAGATCGACCAGTCCTTCGGTACGGTGAACCAGGTCCTCGAGCACTTCCCTGTCTCCACTGCCCCAGTCTTCCTCACCGACACCGTAGCCCAGTTCACCTCCCGCTGCAAGCTTCAAGCCTCCGAAGATATCAATGGCGGGGTTTCCGTGTAACAGGACGTCCCAGTTGCGGCAGAAGCGACTCCAGAAGCGATCGAGGACGCCCGTGAACTTGTCTCTGGTGAGCTTGACGTACATGTCGCTGATTGACGGGCCATGATGCAGGGTAAAAACGCGATAGGCGGCGAGGACCTGTTGTAGGAGGAGTGGTGCCGGGCTGACTTCTCGCGACGAGTATTCATATTCCTGCTCTTTGTTTGACGACGGGAGACGAGTGAGGTCGACGGACTGCACGACATAGGTAAGCTACCGGTCAAGCAGATGATAAACATTACATACTGCCAGCACCCACCAGTCCTTCTCCAACTCGTGTATCAAGATACGCGACTTCTCCGTCTCGACGGCTTCGATGGGCTCTCCGTCGGAAAAGTTCCTTGACCATGTTTAACACGCATCTCTCTCAGTCAAGCGTTTGCTGGCTGTACCTGGCAAAGCCCGCCATGCCTTGAGCAAGGCCAATCTGTCGTAGCTTCTCATTCTCGGATAGTCGGTCTTCGTCTGCTGTTGCTTTGGCCTTCAGACGCGCATCCCGGACTGATCGCGAATAGTAGAAGGCGACCTGGTCGCCGAACGTCTCGTCGGTCGGTCCCAGCGGCGGACTGTATATGGCAAAGAAGGACAGTTGCGCCGGCGAGAACTGTTCCTTCTCCATGATCGTCTCTAGTCCATACGCGACGTTGATGTCGGTGCTTTGTTGCTTCCAGATGAGGCTCTGCTGCTGCTCGGTGCTCGTGCCCGACACGCTTCAAAGGTGACGTCGATGCATCTAGATTCGATTCACGCTCGAGATCGTGCAACATGAGACCACCACTTTTCGTGTTTCTCCTTTTTGCTTCTTGACATTGCTGTCGAGCTGAGCTGTCTTTTCTTCCAATCCTGTGTTTTTCATCTTCTACCAATGTCGTTGTCTTCTATTCCAAACACTGGTGTTGCCATCACCAATCCTCTCGTCCTGTACCGTGCCCTAGTCGCGACCAACCGCATAACTCAAGATCCTGCTCAACATCGACTTGGTAAGTAAACTTCAGATATATTTTGCAACCTTCCTGTACCAATGTGTTTCAGCAATCCATCTGCAAAAACTATACGATCGGTTGAAAGATTATGAACCCACAATCGAGTACAAGCACAAACTTGATCAGATAACACGGGCTGTCGGTCCTTCGACAAATACCAATGTAGAGGCAGATGGTTCTAAGCGGGGAGTATGGCAAAGTCTCCTCGCTCAAAGAGAGAAGCGGGACAGTCTGGCTCTGACCAGAGTCCTTACCAGCCATGAAGCCGCCATGAACCTCGACTCACCTCGAGGGCTAATGCTTCATGGTGAAGTAGGCACTGGCAAGAGTATGCTTATTGATCTTTTCGCCGACTGCTTGCCAAACCGGAAGAAGGCCCGATGGCACTTTAACACTTTCATGCTCGATACTTTCGCCAAACTTGAGCAATTAAGACGGGATCGTCTGTCGAGGCTACCTCCTCACATTGCCAACGCGGATGTGGAAGAGCACTCACTACTATGGCTTGCTCGTGATATGATCAACAACTCTCCAATCCTCTTCCTGGACGAATTTCAACTACCCGATAGAGCGGCCTCGAAGATTATGACCAACCTGATGACCTCCTTTTTCCAGCTTGGTGGCGTGCTCATTGCAACTAGTAACCGCATGCCCGAGGAGTTACACAAAGCTGCTGGTATGGCTTTCCCACCTCCTTCACGACTGCAGTCAATCACCCAAAGACTGGGTATGGGACGAGCTAGCAAAGGTAGAAGCGAGAACATGTTTGCGGGACAAGGCGAATTCGCTGGCTTCCTCGAGGTTCTCAAGGCTCGGTGCGAAATCTGGGAGATGAGCAGCGGAAAAGACTACCGCAGATATGAAGCTAGCTCACAAGCACCACCTCCAATCGCTGAAGAAGATAGATTCATGGATGTCACAGACACAGAAGCTTTTGAGAGTGACAATGCTGTCTCTGATGCTCCAGTCGTAAGTGCTGAGGAGGCCTCGGAAACACCGAATGATGCTGTAAAGGCACCCACGTACTTCCTGATCAACCCCGGACCCACGGCTTCGCAAGAAGAACAAGCAGACTTCCTAAGTCAGGTCTCAGAAGCAGAGAAAGCATTACTTGGTGCTGATGCCTCGACTCTCGAATGGTCACCCTCAAGTATCCGTGTCTACGGTCGCACCGTCCCCATCCCTCGAACATCCAACGGCATAACTTCCTGGACCTTCGCCGAACTCTGTGCTTCCAACCTCGGACCCGCCGACTACATATCCCTCGCCTCAACCTTCCACACGATAATCCTCCGCGACGTACCAACCCTATCTCTGCTCCAAAAGAACGAAGCCCGTCGCTTCATCACCCTCCTCGACGCCCTGTACGAAGCCCGCTGCAAACTCCTCATCACCGCCTCCGCCGGCCCCGACGACCTCTTCTTCCCCGAAAAAGCTTCAGGCGCAGAGGGTGTAAACCAAGATGCCGTATACGCCGAAACCTTCGCCGAAGCCTACCAAGACGCCACCGCACCTTTCCGCCCCAACATCTCCTCTTCCACCCCAGACTACCAGGAACCAGACTACACACACTCACGCCTGCAAGGCATGCTCGCCGCAGACTCCCTAGAAGACGATCCACCGAACCGTATCCGAAGACTCTCCGAACGCGAACGTGGTCCCATAGATCCAGACGACGACATGCGAATGCGAGGATTGCGACAAGGAAACTCCGGTCCCGATTTCAGCAACACCAGAAGTTTCACTGGCGAAGATGAACGTTTCGCTTACCGTCGCGCTCAATCCCGTCTTTGGGAAATGTGTGGTCGGAAATGGTGGGCCAGAAATGAGGACGGTTGGCATAAACCCCTGCCCTCTTCCATCCGCTCTTGGGAGGTTTCAAAACCATTGCCTGTCATGGGAGTTGGCGCGACTGCTGTGTTTTCCGAGGGAGCAGGAGATGCTAGAATGGGAGCGAGTAGAGGTGTGGATGAAGTCAACGATGAAGTCATGTTCCGCCACGGCGCCAGTCCCTTCAGAAGGAGTGAAGAGCCACCGCCAAAGTTTTCCTGGACGCATATCTGGGGCACCATGAAGTGGGGCAAAAAAGCCGGTGCTTGGGGCCAAGGTGTCGAAGGGTTAAAGGATAGGAAGAAGGAAGGAAAGTAAGAGTGTTTTAGACGTTGTATATAAAGTGTTTTTGGATTATAGATGTCAATCTTTTCGAAGTTATGATGTGATCTGATGCTTTAGAGATGATGTGTGGATACAAGGACACGAAAGACACAACAGGCACAAGTAAGGTAATATCGATCAAGGAAACAATAATGCGGGAAACTGAGCAATGAAAAAGGACAATGTATGTGTATTGATAAAATATGGAAAGCTGGAAGGTATGTTGACCTTAAACATGGACCGATATATCCACGCTCCGAAAGAGGAGACATGCCGGTGAGTAGTAGGACAGAAGATGTAATCTTCTTTGCACTGAAAATTGGACAGGGCCACGGTAAATATGGGCAGAGTCCAGAGTGTGGCAAAGTGAGGAATGGGAAGGGGAGGGTAGTCAGAAGATGACACAGGTCAGGATAACCGGGACCTGGGAAAGCTTTACCTTTACAAGTCTACGTTAGGAAAGCTGTTGGTTAGCAAGATTGGCACATTGGTACTCGTGTGAGGAAGAGGCAAGTGGACAGAAGAGAGAATGCGGGTATCTTTCGTTCATCAGCCAGAGCTGGACAAGTGCATTCCGTAACTATGTCACAAGACGCTGGGTGTGATCTGATGCCAGAAAAAAAGAGGAAGCAGAGCAGGGCAGGGCGGAAAAAGAGGTGCTCGCAGCAGCGGGGAGAAGAGACGTCGTTGTTGGGTGTTTTTGGAAACTGTTTTTCATTTTTGTTCGCAAAGTCCCATTTTCGCCAGCCGAATCAACCCGCAAGCATGATGATGTTGACACCAGGTGATGTGAAAAGAGAATCTTTTGTTGTTGCTTGTTTCCGCCCGCGAAGAAAGAAAGCGTAAGAGTCGTACAACGCAGAGACGAGTTGTTTACGATCTGGGCTTCTCCTTCTTCTCCTTCCAGAGAGCGGAAAGACCGACACCGGAGACCTTAACGACCTTGAAACGGACACCGGGAATATCACCCTTGGCCTTGCCCTTACGACCGAAACCGGCGAGGAGGACCTCGTCGTTCTCGTCGACGAAGTTCAAACAACCATCGTTGGGGACTGGTGGGTGAGAGTTAGAATTGCTTGTCCTGTGGTGTGCGCCCTTGATCCAGCGTCTTTTACGTACCGAAAGCGGTGACCTTCTTGCCGTTCTTGATGAGCTGAACACGGACACACTTGCGAATGGCCGAGTTGGGCTGCTTGGCCTCGACACCGACCTTCTCGAGGACGATACCCTTGGCGTGCGACGAACCACCGAAGGGAGAGGACTTGTAGGCGGTACCGAGCAGACGCTTCTTGTAGTTGAGATCGGCCCAGCGACCCTCGCGGCGGGTGTTCTGGAGCTTGCGGGCGGCGTTGAGACCTCTTGGCTTTCCTTTACCCATGATTGCTGCAGGCGGAGGATGTTAGTTGACGAGTTCGAGATGTATGAGGGTTGGGACGGCGGTGCGCGCGCGTTTCGAGGCGAGAAGTTGTCGGCGCGGCGAAAAGGAGAATCGTGACGGTGCTGTTGACGGGCTTCTGGAGAGGGTGAGGAATTTGAACGTACCGGTTGTTGGTCGTCAAAGGTTGTCGATGAAAGGTCGCGGACAAGGAATCAAGAGACGCTGGAAGATGGCGACGAATTCTGGCTGGTGGACCAAAAGTGTCTGTGCGTACAAGCGAGAAGCTGGACATTTTCTCCCGTGGGCGGCGCCAAGCAATTCGGCGGGCCAAGCTAGCAGGCCATTGGCTTTCCAACTCCAGCTTTTGGGCTCGCTCACTCGTTGCTCACTCTGCGCCAGCATCCTGCTTGTTGCGCTGTAGCTCTGGCAACGCTAAGTAGGTATCACTGCAATGCCAATCTATTTTCCTTTCCGTCTCACTCTGCGATATATGCTTGGTTATGCGCCTTCATTCCAGAGTAAAAGATAACCCTTTCTACATTTCCCATTGTTCTCTACGTTGAAGTTGATGTGATTGCGCCGAGCTTACGAGATCCTTACTTCGAGCACAAATGCGTACTTCAGTGGTAGGGCTGTTTGCCTTGCCTGCTACTTTGTTCTCTGTAATTTTTATTACTCCAGTCAATGGTCAAGATTGGCCCTATAACCTACCAGCAGGCGCAAAATATTTTCCCGAACATGAGCACCACATCAGACGGGATCTGGAAATCCAACAAAGACTCAATGTAGCTTCACCATCCGGCATCCGCAAAATGAGCGAAGACGAAGGCGAAAAGTTCTTCCTGGACTACTGGCAGTTCGGCGAGCAAGATTTCAATTCCTTTGAGATAGGCAGTCCCCTGAACCTCCGGCGTTCGGTCAATCCTGCAGCACTGTTGGCAAATATATCCAACGTTGAAGAATTGCTTCCACCGCTGCTCCTGCATGCTGAGTCTCAACAATTTCCAAACCTCTACAGATTTCTTGGTCGTGGTTTGTCCGAACGGGCATATCAGTGTCCGACCGGAACTGACAGCTGTGCATCGATTGGGTATCCCAACAGCTGCTGTGCTACAGGCGAAACCTGCATCTCCCTTCCAGAAAACGATGGGGCAACTATAGGCTGCTGCCCTGATGGAGCAAGCTGTGGGGGAGAGATTGGATTGTGTGATACTGCTGCCGGATACACGAGCTGTGACAATGAAAATGGCGGTTGCTGCGTTCCTGGGTACTCATGCCAGGGTATTGGATGTGAGCCGACCACCATTTCCATCCTGAAGATCTGTTACTAACACAAGAGCTAGGCGTATATGCATCGACCGCTACAACCACTACTACACTACCAACAATTACCGTGACTACTGGAGCTTCCTGGTCAACGTTGTCTGACAGCACCACTACTCAAACAATCGTCGTTCCAGGGAACCCTACCTCACAGACAGCTTCAATCTGTACGACTACAACGACATTGGTGATAATAACGTCCGGAACTGCTGTTACAGCTACAGTCATCCAGACGACAACAGTAATCCCTGGCTCGAGTGCGTCAATAACCTCGTCAAGCCTGTCAACACCAATCAGCCCTTCATCTTCCGGTCAGGGCCCATTGACATGCAGTCCTGGTTTCCGGACTTGTCCCGCGAGCCTCGGAGGTGGCTGCTGCCATACTGATAGGGCTTGTGGCTCTCAAACTTGTCCGCCGCTGTCAACAGCTGCTCCGCCCGTCCTGCCAACAAGCGGATCTGGATCAGTCCCGACCTCGACGTCAACATCAAGTTCATCATCACGCACGCGCACATCAACACGCGCAACCACATCGCCCTCCAGCACAGTCACCTACTCTGGGTGCCCTACTGGCTTCTATATGTGCAGTGCATATTATCTTGGCGGATGCTGTCGAGTTGGGAGGAACTGTGATACAACCAGCTGCCCTACCTCTGCAAGTACTGCTGTGGTCACCAACTCAGACTTGACTGTGATAGCTCCTAGCGGTGCCACTTCTGCAGCTCTCACTGGAAGTTGTGCTAATGGATGGTTTAGCTGCGCGGCCAGTGTAGGCGGAGGCTGCTGTCCTTCTGGCTATGGCTGTGGAACCAGCTGTACGGCCATGGCTAGCGGACAAAGTAATGTTGGCAAAGGAGCGCCCAGCGAGGCAGCCAAAGCGAGAATATGTGGATGGGTGCTTCTGAGCCTAGGAATCATTTCGGGAGCAGGGATGATCTTTTTGTGATCTGCCAATCTCATGTCCATGATTGGAAAAGCTCGCTTGTTCTCTTTTGCACCAAGACATGCATGCTTTTAGGATCATGGGCGCGGGTGTGAAAGGGGGAATGGTAATGGACTCGACATGCTGCAACGTAATATATACGACTCAGGAATTAGCATGAACAGACAGCCAAAGATGCCGGTGTCATGCTCTTTCACATGTGGCCAATCCAAGCAAAAAAGCAGCCGCGTGATGTCCACAGCAAGACAGTATAGAGGTTAACTCTAAGCGGGTGGCTTGAGAGAAGGTGCGGCGCGGGGTAGCGGCCAATCAAACGTCAGTGCAGCAAGAGTGACTTTCACGCTGCTTCTTGCTGCTGTTACAAAAGTCGACCTCTGCCCAGTCTTTCTGCCACGCCGCCGTCGTTGACTTTGTCGAAATATCATTCAACCTTCTCCTGCCGAATAGCTGTATACAAGATTCATCCTCGACAGGCGACGGCGTGCCCGCCCGAATCGTCGTCCGTAGCTCTGACCTGCGCCTGGTCCCCGCATATCTAAAATCGCTCACGAGCAAACGGAGCCTTCTCCCCGTGCTGTTGGTAGCCTTGGAACAACTCGAAGTCCGCCGAGTCCTCCGTATCTCGCTGCCTTGATTAGTCGTCGAAAACGCCGAGAGCCATTGATTAATCGTCGAATACACCGAGAGCCAATGGAGCAAAGCTCGCCGCTTGTTCAACAGCGCGCGAACTGAAAGACATTCTTGTCTTCAGCAACAATTCCTCTGCGAACCATTTGGATCACGCACCACCCAGTATGAGAGATCCAAACTCCGACTCGGACAAGTCACACAATGAGCAACAGAGACCTACACAGCCACCTAGGCTCGGCATCTTGGAGTACGAGGCCAGTGATGATGTCAAGAGATGGGCTAGAAGATACAGAACTGAGTTGGCTTCCATGTCATCCAGCGTGCTCTCGACATTCATAGCGGTATGTCTACTCGGACGACTCGGCCATTGGCCTTCGTCCTTGCTTATGCTCTCGATGCTTACGGTCCTTGTGCAGTTTCCGCTGGACTTCGCCAAAACTCGCATGCAATCGTGGGTAGACATCGACAACAACTTGCGTACCACTGCTTACCCGATCCCAGTTATGACACTCGTTTCATCGCAACAGTCAAGGATGCCTACCAAGTTGAAGGCCTGCGTGGCTTCTGGAGAGGTATGTACAAGGTTCGTCTAGCATTGCTAGGACATTAGCTAAGTTCAGCTCCCAGGTGTCGGAACCCCCATGGCGAGTGTCACGCTCGTGCGCACCATATCTTTTGGTCTGTATCAACGCTCCAAGCACGCCATTGATCGCTACATGACCCAAATGACTGGTCAATCTCCGCTCGACTTAGCCAACCAGAAGGGACAGTATCCCACACTCTCTACAATTGCCTGTTTCAGTAGCGCAGGTGCAACGGCAGGAGCTGCTATAACATTCATCTCTTGTAAGTCCAATCCTTGAGCCGACATGGATGATTGCTAATGCTCGCAAGGTCCTTTCGAGCTTATCAAGCTCAATGCCCAACTTGCTGGTAAAATGAAGAGAGAGATAAACCCTTCAGATCGCCCTCAACCTATTAGCGATCTTCGCACTGGTGCTTTCAGAACTGCGCAGCAGCTGGTCCGGGATCGCGGAATCCGTGGCCTGTACTGTGGCTATCGCTTGCATCTTGGTAAGTCACATACATCGAGAATCAAAGTCCCGCACAGCTACTGACGTATTATCTTACAGTTCGTGATACTATCGGCACTGCTATATACTTCGGTACCTACGAGACCGTGAAGCAGGTTCTCTCGAACGGTCGCGGAAACGAACCCGCCGAGCCAGCAGCAGTAGCTCTTGCTGGAGCAACCTGCGGTATCGTCAGCTGGGTATTGGTATGTTCAATGCAGCTCTAACGTCTTCATGCCATTCCTAACAATCTTGCAGATCTACCCTATCGACGTTGTCAAGACCCAATTCCAAAAGCATCAGCTGGAGACTGGCCGCACACAAGTCACGCGTCCGGACATCAAGTTCTTCCAGCCTGGTTCATATAGAGGTAAACAGAGCCGGAAAAAAACATGCATGAGCAGTAACTGATATGAAAGCAGGTCTTGGAGTGAGCGTCATGCGCTCCGCACTTATCAACATGATCTTCTTCTCCTCATTTGAGCAGATCAAGAAGCGCATCAACAATGCGGGAGACATATAATTGAGTTTCTGGGAATGTACATGTGTAGCGAGGCGTCATCTGGGAGGGAGGGATTACTGATTTACGCATGAACGATTGCGCACGAACTTGCATGGAAGGAGTTTTTTCGTGGTGGCATAAGGTGTTATTCTGGCTTCTTCAAAACGGCGTTTATCCGAGGGCACGAGCTGTATCATATCCGGAAGGGTCCTGGACACGAGAGAACAACGCTATCGCTAAATGTTAGACATTGCTCTCTTTTTCACAGATGGAAGAATTTGAGACAGCACAATCTCAACATGCTGTTTGACCGTTCGTTGCTCGTGATCTTTTGATATGTCAACGGTGGTTGCTGTAGCTGTGAGATTGCGGCATGCCGGACTTGTCTATAACGGCTCGTTTATCCTCGTGGTTGAGCGACCGTCTTTTGTCCAGTAATACTTGGCGGAACACAGAAACCGACTACTAGACAACAGTTCGGTCCTACAGTTGTATGAAGTAATCAGAGTCTGAAATGCTTACCGCTGCTTTAGATCAAGATATCTCATGATAGCCGATGGGTCCGAGAAGTGGCTGGTCGGCTTGCGGCTGTGCAAGCAAGCGTCAGAGCCCTAGTATCTTATCGTCATCCAACAAGGGTGGACACGCTCGTACTTGAATATAGCCTTTCCCTCGACCCTCAGATTTACGGGATGGCTGTCGCAATGCAAGATTGAGTCAAGACGAAGACGTGTTTTCGAGTAAAAACCAAGTCCTGATCCGAGTCGGAGGGGCAGAAGCTAGCGAACAAGGGTTCGGGTTTGGGGGGTTGCTGCAGCAACTGCGTTGATAAACTTCTTCAGGGAAGGAAAAAGTGCCACAATCGCGAGAAGGAGCTGTGGCTGCCAATTTATCCAAGCATGCCTTTCCACTGCTGCCCAGCGACGCGTCAATGTAAGCAGGGCCCAGACGTTGATATCGAACGGTGGCTGGTGCCTTTTGATGCAGTGGGTATCAAAGTGCGTGACGAGCTTTGTTTACTCTAAGGACCGGAATGACCGGGCGGTCGCATGTGCGAGGCCCTTGTCCAGCTGCAGAAGAGGCCTGTGGCCCTCGATTGATTGGATTGCTTCCTTTGTTCGTTCCCCGCCATCTATTTACCTTGAAGGTACCTACCTAGCCACTTCTTGTCTCACCCCGACACTACTATCTCGCACTTCCGCGTCCGCTCTTTCTGTGAAGCATTGCACCCGCGACAAATCGATCAAAGACGCGACGATCACGACTGTAACGATGTATATGGGTTGAGAGATCTGAGTTGTGATATTTTGTCTCGCAAACATGTCGAGAACAGCTTCCCCGAGACACGTATTTGGATATCTCGCGCTCACGGCCGCCCAAGTCATTGCACTGGACTTACCATACAACCCGACACACATTGTCATACCTGAACAAAACGACGAAGACGACCAAACGATATCTTACGCATATATCCTACAACCCAAAACCAATGGCCAGGCCAGCTTACTCTCGCTCGATCTCACGAAATCATTAGAGGCTTCAAAACTTTCCTTAACAACACTTTACGACTCACTACCGTTCTTGGGCACGACATCAAACCGAGCATACACACCACTCAAAGGCAGCGAACAAAATATCACTGTGGTCGCCGGCGACTGCGCCACTGACGGCGACGCTCCGGAAGTATGGACGTTCATTCCAGCAGCTGGTGGCAAGAATGGCAATGGAACTTGGTCACAAAGCACACCTGCAGCAGCAACGAAGAGCAAGGTCCACGGGCCTGATTTCCTGAGCTCTGGAATTGCTTTCTCCGACTTGGCCAAGGGCAATGCATCGACGACAAGCTTGTATGTGTTTGGAGGAATGTGCCCGTTGCCCAACTCTACCGATGAAACCTGGATGTCTGCGGCCAACTATACCAACCAGATGATGACATTTTCCCCGAAACTGGATAGCTCGAAGCAGGTGGCCTACACCTCCGCGTTCCTATCAAGCAAAGGTCCACCCGTCGCTGAGGCAGGCTTCAGTATGACACCCTTGGCCCCAGCCTTCTCGGACAACTCCAGCAGCACACAAAGTGCAAGACAGAGCTTCGTACTTGTCGGAGGACACACCGGAGCCGCCTTCATAAACATGTCATCAGTAGCTGTGTTCTCTCTTCCTGAAGAGACTTGGACGTATCAGCCTGTGAATCAACCTTCGTCAGCCAGTTCAGAATCGCCCGTAGAGCCAAGGTCAGGCCATACTGCAGTTCTGACTGAAGATGGCAAGAGCTTGGTTGTCTTTGGTGGATGGGTTGGAGACGTGACAAACGCTGCCTCTCCTCAGTTGGCCGTCTTGGAACTCGGTTCTGGCTATGGTGGAGATGGTGATTGGGAGTGGACAGTACCTATACAAACAGCTTCTGGTCTACCTGGAGCAGGTATTTACGGACATGGTGCAGCTATGCTTCCTGGTGGCGTCATGATGATCATGGGTGGTAACAACATCCCCACCAGCTCGTCAAAGCGTCTCATACGACGCTCTTCAGCTACAACAAACTCAGAGACACTCTTCTACAACGTCACATCGAGATCTTGGATAACCTCCTACAGTCCTCCACCCGCTGTAACATCAGGTAGCAGCGCATCAGCGCAAGATCAAAGGAAAGGTGCTCTTACCACAACATCCCAGAAAGCTGGCCTCGGCGTCGGCTTGACTATCGGTGCGATTGTCGTTGGCCTTCTCATCATTTTCTACTTCTGGTACAAACGTCATCTCAAGCAGAGACGTGAAGCTCGTGAAAGCGACAGAGAACGTCTTTACAAGAACGGAGGCAATGGTTACGAGCAAGCTTGGTTTGGCAACGCTACGTACGAGCCCTACCACAGCGACTACGCCTCTGGTGGAAACTGGCAGGAAAAGGATGAGGAGATGCACGATGGATTCACCACCTGGACTCCTCACGGTGTTGAAAACAGCCCTGCGCAGATGAAAGAAGGAAACAAGGAGGTCGAGAGATCTGGGTTGTCGATCAACGCCCCAAGCCCGACAAGAGGACTCAGAAAGAATGGTCTGACACGCAGCCAACACCAGTATCATGCCGCTCCTCGATATGATGACGGCAGGTTGAGTAGAACTAGCGGCCACATCCATCCGATCCAAGAGAGGGATGAAGAGGAGGAAAGACTATCATCCCGTCACAGCAACCGCTCCTTCAGGGGGCTTGGGAACATGATTGGCTTGAAGGGCAGTGAGCAGGATCCTTTCAAAGATCCTCTACCCAACCCTCTTCGCAGTCACCCTGTTACCCCTGAACTTGGGTCTGCAGTCGAAGGCTCTCCTATCCACCGCCAACCCACAAACACCAGTGTTGTAACAAGCACAACTAATGGCACAGATCAAGTCAGCAGCTGGATCAACCACTGGACAAACTCTTATGCCGCATCTCTACGTCGTACAATGTCAGACTACCCCACCAGTAGATCTGGATCTCCTGACAAAACTGACGAGAGAACTTCCTCTGGTCTCAGCGAGAATTCGGAGCGATCCGGTTTGTCGGGCGATGGCCGCTCTGTCGCCCGAACGTCATCGACTCGTTCTGGTCTATTCTTTGGTCTGTCAGGTCATCCATCAATCACTCCATCGCAAGCACCTAGTGCATCAGTCATGTCACGTAGCATGTCACCTGCATACTGGGAGAATCGCCCCAAACATGCAAGCAGTCTGCATCCGCCGAGTTTGCGTCCTGGACTTGAGAGAGCACCCGACTCTTCCTCAACTCAGTGTACGACCTTCGGCCAGCTGATTGCCGAGAGTGAAATCCTTCTTGGGAACCCAAGCAGCAACCAACCTACAACAGCACCGCTCAGCTACAAGGTGAGACCAACCTCGACAGAGCTGATAGCAGCTGCCGTTGGAAAGACACCCCCACTTCCTCCTCGACGTCGTGGATGGATGGGCAGCATTCGTCAAGTTTTCAGCGGTGATCGCAGCATGAGCGCCTCTCATGCTCAACGACGTGTTGGTGCTCCCATGGTACCGATTCCTCCACAACAATATAGAGATCGCAGCAACAGCCCGGTCAAGGGTCACGCTCGTACCGGATCATCCATGTCAACATCTGCCCCTCGTCGTGCAGCTAGTGACAGTTCCCAGTTCTTGGGAGCTAGACGTGGCAAACGCGACTGGGAGGGTGACGAGAACGATCCGCGCTGGCAACCCTACCGAGATGACCCCGATACTGGTGACTGGGGTGACGTACCAGAAGCAGAAGCAGCAAAGAACGCTGCTAAGAAACCGAACTCTGATGACGAGCGTGAAGACTGGGACATCGAAGAGGCTGCCGCCAACCGTGACGTTCAAGTCATGTTCACCGTCCCAAAGGCCCGTCTGCGTGTGGTCAACGCCGATGTCGACAAAGCCAGTCTGAGAAGTATCAGCGATGGCGCCAAGAGCATCCGCGCTAGACAGATACTCAAAGAACAAGAGGCAGAAGAGGCCAAAGAAGAAGCAACCGAGGCAGGCGCTCAGCGCAAGCCGTCCAACTACGGCATCCAGATACAAGACTGGGAGAGAGAAGCTCTAGAGAAAAGAGATGCGGAGGAGGCACAGACGAGCAAGAAGCTCGAGTGATGATGCTTCGACGATTGATATGAATATGGGTGGATCTTTGTGGATATACTGAGGAGGTTACCTGTTGATTATAACTTGGGCAAGGGTGTTTTTGGGAGTTTTCTCTCTGCCGATTGGAAAGCCATCGAGCATGACTGTTTTGTTTTTGGATGCACTTGCATCTCTTCTATTCTTCCTGTCAATCATTCATTAGACTTTTGGCTTTTGGCTGAGAACAGCTATTTTATTTCTCTGGACTTCTTCAATCAAATCTTGATCATCATGAATAAGTCCAATTTGATTGATTCAAACTCATCATCTTTCTGATCAATTAGAGTCTCACAATATTGGTCTTGACAGACAGCCTTGTCTACACTGGAAGTATAGCGCATCGTTATAGCTTAGGTATTCGGCTATGTCGCTGCGTCAGGGAGGTGCCCCGATTTGTGTATCTTGTCTGTAATCAGCGAGTCTCCTTGGACAGAGCAGCGATTTTGGAAAGCATCTTGCATTTTTACTGATGTATAGCTGACCCTACCAGGGATGGCTGATTCTCATGTACTGTAGATCAGATGACGTGACGTGATTTGCAGTATCGATTGCACCTTATCTATCTCTATATATCTATCTTGCAACCTCCGTTAGTCCTTCTACTTCTCTACCAAACACCATCATGGACTTGGGCCTCGGACTCGAAGATACGCATGTGCTAGTCACTGGGGGTAACCACCTCGTGTGTCTATATCAATGATCCTACAGCTAAAGCATTCACAGGCGACGGCATCATAGGCAGTATAATAGTCTCTGCCTTCCTCTCCGCCGGCGCAAACGTATCATCTCTAGATATAACCCACCCACAAGATAGCCAACCATCCGTCGAATCCCTTTCACCCGGAAAACTCCTAAACCTCCATGCGGATATCACATCTACTTCTTCCCTAACCACAGCTTGGGACTCTGCAACTTCCGCATTCGGGACGGTAGAATGTTGTATAGCAGCAGCAGGACTAGATCTGAGCGTCCTACCTCAAACCAGTATCTGCGACATGGATTCCTCCACCTGGAACCGCATCTTCACCACCAACATCCACGGAACCTTTCTAACCGCAAAATTCTGGCTCCGCGGTCTCCGCGACCATATTTCCTCCTCCTCTTCCTCTTCTTCTTCTGCAAACACAGAGATCAAAAATCCAGGCTTCATCATCATAGGCTCAGAAGCAGGTCATTTCGGAGTAGAGACACAAGCCGCTTACTCTGCGTCCAAATCCGCTGTTCAATATGGTCTGCTGTCATCCTTGCGTGTTGAAGTACCTAAAATTCACGCGAGAGCAAGGAGTAATGCTATTGCGCCTGGTGCTGTAAACACGCCTCGGTTTCAAGAAGAAACTGATGGGGCGGGGACGAGACGGTGGTGGAAAGAATGTGAAGCCACCACTGGGCTTAAGAAACCGGTGGAAGTCGAGGCGGTGGCGAGAAGTGTGTTGTTTTTGGCTAGTGAGAGGTGGAGTGGAAATATACATGGACAGTGTTTGAATGTAGATTCGGGGAAACAGGGGGTGGTCGTTTGGGAATATGAGGGTGATGATGGGAGAAAGAAGGAGGAGGAGAAGGTTTTGATGGATGGGTAGTTTTTCTGGAGGTAGAGAGGTGCTGTGGTGTGTTTGTGGAGTTGCAGGATGGAGTTTCAGAGTCATGGCTTTGTTCATGCAAACTCTGAGCACTGATCTGCTCTCTGTGGACGTCTATTCATCTCCGAATAACTTGTTGCATTCCTACCGTTACTTCCTGAACCCTATCGGCAGACAGAGACATTAGGCATTCAACAGCAGGGCGCACATCGAGCTCATGTAGATAGACCATCTCCAACAGCTGGTAGCGTCAACAACAATCCCCCATCAAAATGCAAGAAGTTTTCAAGATGTTGTCAGATGGAAAAGAAAAGGGGAAGGAAAAGAAAAGAACGTCTCGATATAAGGGGCGTAGCTCCCTTATATTAAGACGTTCCACACACTATCGCTAGAATTATGTAAGGGGGCGAAGCTCCCCTTACATAATAGTAGTGATAGTCGTGTTCATTTTTAGACCCGTAGTTTTAGCCCGGGCTATTAACTAGTAGGACTACTCTTCTAAAAATGAACACTGCTATTCCTTCTAGAGCTTATCCTAATAGGCCATGTTTTAGAATTTCCCCCCGAGTAATTGATTCTACTAGGCACTTAGCTCTACTAGCAATAGCAGCGTTCATTTATGGAGGAGAAGTTTTAGACCCTACTATTAACCGGTAGACCTACTTGACTAAAATTGAACGCTGCTATTGCTAATATGGCAATTTCTATTAAGCTATGTTAAAGAGCCCGCCTTAGTGTATATATAGGCGTAGGGGGCGTAGCTATAGTAGCAATAGCAGTGTTCATTTTTAGACCCGTAGTTTTATGCAATCCATTGAAGGCTTGAACAAGGAAGCATCTCGCTAGACATACACTCGTTTCCGATTCACTTTTTGTATTTTGATGTGCTTAAACCCGAGCCCTATTGTGTAGTAGAGATACTATCGCAGATAGTCAATATGCTACATGCGTCCAGTACCATAGAGGCTGTAACGCATTCGATAAAATGCATAATGCTTTTCTCATTTGTTGGAATGTTCATCAGGGAGAGGTCGAGCAAAAGCGCTTCTTTTTAGTGGCACACCGATGTGGAAATGTATGTCTGCATTTTAATGTGGTAGCAAGTGGCCGCATTGGGTGAATGAGATACTGCTCAAGCGACATGTCACAAGTGAGGAGTTCGGATAGTATAGAAACGTGTATTTTCTGTATGTTAGCCTAGGGTATAAGATATGGATACAATCATGCAAAGACGGCTCTTCCGTTGGGACTACCCTTTCCTCTCTCGTACAGCCACTTGCTGTTCAGCGACACACTTGCCTTTCCAGTGGCCAGACCCGACGAGCTGCTTCCCAAGCTGTTGTCCAAGGGGGAAGAAGTTCTTGCGGCCGAAGCACCTCCTACAGCCTTTTGCATCAATGGGCTGACAGAGAAAGGGCTTCCGGAGGGACCTTTGCTGACACCAAGAGTGCTCTGGTCGAAGGATGACGGGCTGCCCTTACGTGACATTGGCGAACCCGAAGCATGTCTCTGAGCGCTGGAGCGTGGTGTAGAAGAACGCGAGTATCTTGGAGGAGTGATGTAACCAGGAGAACCAGTGGGTAAGGGAACATCTTGAGGAGTCAGGCCGAGGAGTTGGCGCTGTTCTCTGGTTAAGGCGATGTCGGTCATGTCATCAGTGGGACGGGCGAGCGGCATCAGAGCGAGTGCGATGTTGATGACGGGTACGCAGCGGACGAGGATGGATGCCCAGCTGGCGTATGGGTCCATTGAGTGGAAGAAGGAGATTAACGCCGAGGGAGTGCTGTGGTATGGTAAGCTCCAGGGAACGTTCGGGGAGGATGGTCGAGTCTTACTAGCTGTAGAGCATGGCTGGAGCCAGCAGGAAGGACAGCAGAGCGACGAGATTGATCAGGATGCTGTGGACATTGTCCGAATTGAAGGTCGAGGCGTTCTTGCGACGGTTGATCTCATCCATGTTGGGGTGACGCCAGGTTCCGGGAGTTTCGACCTTGGTGGGAGACTTTTGTGGTGTAGAGGGAGCCGACGGGGGTCTCATTGGCGTTGTAGGAGCGACAAAGCGCGAAGCAGCCGGACTCGGCTTCAAGACTGCCGTCGAAGACATGGTGTGATGTGTTGTGTGTGTTGCGAGGTGAGGCGGGAGTAGACGATGGAATTGTCTGTTGTCGAGTGCTGCAGGGGTTAGTATCAGATGCGGAATTGCGCTTTTAGCAGACAAAGCGCATCGCGTGACAATCAAATCTCTCAATCGATGTATGCTATCGTCGCTATTGCTGGTGTGTTTGTCGTCGGTTAGTAAAGTGACTTGATCTTGTAGAGAGCAAGCGACTGTGACAGTCGATCGGATTCAATTGTTGATTTCTTGAGCACGGACCCCCGAGGCTCGTTTCCACGACGGCGGCGGCTGCGACTGCTGTGGCTGTGCTTGTTCAACACCCCGCCATGGCACTGCTGACATCCGATATTGCCAGTTGTATGCACGGAGAAGGTCAATTTTCTCTCTCTCCTTTCAGATCTTGGTCTTGCCGGACAAGTCTTGAATACTACTGACAACATGGCCGGTTTGATCGAGCAGCTAGATGCTCTCATTGCAGACACCTTGTCCGCTTGGAACCTCTATACCACTCTGATCGCTTTGGGTTTGTTTGCCTTTGTAGCATATCCACTGGTTTTCTGGGCCGAACCTGATACTCATCCTCTACTTCTCGCCCGCCAGGCTGCCGCTTCTCCTGTTCGTCAGCCTCGCGAATCTGCTGTCTACCGCTCAACTGAGGTTCCCCATGGCTACGGCCTGAAGTCCGGTCTCTCTGTCCGCCCTCCTGGTGCCCCCAAATGGACTGCTGGTAAAGACGGCGACCTCAGGGATATCTGGCGTGAGGTCGTCAACCCATCGTCTACTACTGCTACTGCCCCTCCCAAGGCAAGAATCTTTTCCGTCCATGGAACCGATGCCGTCTTCGAATACGACTTTGCCGAGCTCTCGAAACTCATCAATATTATCGGCTCTCATCTGCAAAAGTCTGGTCTACAGAGAGTCGCTATCTACGCACCCAACTCTGTGCAGTACCTTGTTACTATCTTTGGTAAGACATCTGTCGTTTCTGCACAATACTTCGCCCTGACTGTCTGAATTCAGCTTGCTCATTCTATGGCCTGACTCCAATCCTCATCCCTTACAACCAAGACCATGCCACTATCTGCAAGCTTCTTGAGGAAACTGAGGCTCATGGTGTCGTCGCTACTGCCGGTTCCTTGCCCCTAGCCGGTCTTACTGAAAGTGTCCCCTCATTGCGTCAAGTCATCTGGATTGCAGATTCTGCCAACAAGCATATGGACTGGCAGGGTGCTCCCGAGAACGAGACCAACGGTAAGCTCGGAGTATCTGTCTGGCACAATCTCGTAAAGGAAGCCTCTTCGACAAGTAGTGAGCTACCTAAGGACGATCAAGGCATAGTACCCGGCAACTTGATATTCTTGTGGCAGAAGAGCCCCAACTCTCCCGCAAAGATTGTGGAGTTCACTCAAAAGGTAAGACCCATCTGCTCTTTTATTCATCAATTTCTTTCACTGACCAGACATAGAACATGGTCGCAGCCATTGCTGCCTTGATCTCGGCATTGCCTCTTCGCCAGCGTCTCGGCCCTTCAGATATTGTCTTGCCAGCTGACGCATTCAGCCATTCTTACGTCTTATGTCTGACAATGGCTGCACTGTTCAGTCACAGTTCTCTCTCCATCAACTCGGTTGCTGGTACTGGTGTTGACCTGGCTCTCGCTTCTCGTGGTGTGGCCCCTACCGTTATTGTCGCTTCATCTCAATCACTTTCCAAGCTACATCAGGACTACGTCTCGGGAGGGACTTCTGGTCTGCACAAGCTGGTGCACTCAAGTCACGGTCGCGCTCTTGCCTCTGGTCGCATGCCTGGAGAGGATTTGCTGTATCGTCTTGCCGCCCCCAAGAGCAGCGCCATCGGTACAGCACCTGGCAAACTACGTCTCATTCTTGCTTCAGAGAGAGCAGGCACTGAGGCTGAGCCCTTGAGCAGTGCTGCTCTCAGAGATCTTCGCATCGTTACACGCTCTAGAATCTGTTACGCCCTGACCGCTCCTTCGGTGGCCGGTGCTGTCGCACAAAGCAACATCTACGATTACAGACACAGTGACCGTCCAGGACATAGCCACTTTGGTGCGCCTCTGAGCAGTGTCGAAATCAAGCTCGTGGACAAGGACGATACAAAGGTCGATGGTAGCACTCCATCAGGCGAGGTGAGTTTCTTGCTTCTATCTTTGTACAACTGAAACTGACAACCTCCTGCAGATTGTCGTGTCTGGTCCTGCAGTTGCTGGAGGTGAGAGCAACCTTGGTGTGAGGGGTATCTTCCGTGAAGACTGCACCTTGGGTTATGCATAAGCGTGGTTACATTGTCGAAAAAGCACTGATTGTCAATAGAAATATGTCTGATAGCAAGTCCTGGAGGCTTTACGGGCTCTATACGAATGTGCCTATTAGAGAGATCGCATGCCTCATGTCGCGTGTCCAATCGGAAGAGAAATGGTTGGGATTCCGCGCATTGACGTAGGTAATTGTAGTTGATTGTAGTGTGGGGGAGGGGATCAGCGATGAGCGGCGGTGACATCGCCAAGGCCTTGATATATCCCGCAGTGAAAAAAATAACAGCGACGCGTTTGTGTGGTCCAGCGACAGCACGCTTCCTCCAACCTGCGATCTTATTGTTCCTGAGGCTTACAGTCTCGCTCACCTTTCTGACCCGGTACTTGAACAGGGTATCCGGGCTTCTCATAGTCGCCCAAAATTCCGCGGCAACAGTCTTCTTTCATCCCCCTCTCGGCCAGGCCACCATAACGTCCCTTCAAGGCATCTTATAATACCCGCTTGTTGCTGGCGCAAGCCAGCCTCCCCCGAAAAGAAGTCATGGTCAACATCGATATCCCTAATGACTACACCGTCTCGCCCTCTTCGGCCACCCCCCACTTGACTATCAACCGCGATGTCACCATCGACCTCGACTCTACCAACGCCTTTGAAGGTCAGCTGCTCCTGAAGACTGTATATCGAGCCTTTGTCTGATTGTAGTACAGGTCCCGAGAAGCTCCTCGAAGTATGGTTCAGCCCTTCAGCCAGCTCCCTCCCCGATGGGGCCAAGCCCTACGGTCTGAAGGCCGTCTCGTCAGACACTTGGAAAGAGATGCTTGATCTTGTGAACTGCAAGGTTCTCTCGATTATTGGACATGGACACATGGACGCCTACCTCCTCTCCGAGTCCAGCATGTTTGTCTTCCCCCACAAGCTCGTGCTCAAGACCTGCGGTACCACCACTCTGCTGTACGGCCTGCCGAGAATGCTTGAAATTGCTGCCCTCGAGGCCGGTTTCCCTGGTGTCAAGGCCAACCTCTCCGCCGCCATTCCTGCCGCCGCCACTCCTCATCGCGTCTTCTACAGTCGCAAGAACTTCCTCTACCCTGACCAGCAGCGTGGTCCTCACCGCAGCTGGCGCGACGAGGTCAAGTTCCTTGACCAGAGATTCATGGGAGGCAGTGCCTACATGATCGGAAAGATGAACGGCGAGCACTGGTACCTCTACATTACTGGTCCCAACACCCAGCTCACTCCTCCTGCCACCCCCGAGAGAGAGACCCCCACCAAGATTTTGGATTACCCGGAGCAGCTCGCTGCTGACCTTGCAAACGCTGAAATCGACGAGTCCCAGGATGAGACTTTGGAGGTCCTCATGACTGATCTCGATGAGCAGAACGCGCGCCAGTTCTACCTGGAAGACGCTAGTGCTATTGCCGAGAGCAAGTACCTCAAGCAGTCTCAGGAGGCTCGCAAGGACGCCATCGCGCACTTGGGCAACATCACCGAGACCGGTACTGACGATGTCGATGTGTTCGCCAATACTACCTCAGACGCGTCTGAGAAGCTCACTTTTCCCGAAGAGTTGACCACCGAAGGTCACACTCTTGGTTCTGTTGTTTCTGAAGCATGTGGACTGGCCGATGTCTACCCGGTGTCTAAGTACCCTGAGGCCAAGATAGACTCTTACCTCTTCACACCTTGCGGTTACTCTGCTAACGGTGTTGTCCCTTCGACTGGAGAGTCTGGCTCAGCCCACTACTTCACCGTCCACGTCACCCCCGAGCCCCAATGCTCCTACGCATCCTTCGAGACCAACGTCCCTGCTCGCCAGACCGGGCGTGAGACTCACGACATCGTCATGCAGGTTGTCAACATCTTCAAGCCCGGTCGCTTCAGCGTCACCATCTTCGAAGCTAAGACCGACGAAGACGGTTACGGCAGAGCAAGAGTCAAGAAGGACAAGAACATGGACAACATCCCCGGCTACAGACGTGTCGATCGCATTGTCCACGACCTCGAGGGCTACGAGTTGGTCTTCAGATACTTTGAGCGTCTGGACTGGAAGGGTGGCGCTCCTAGATTGGGCGAATACATGCTGTAAGCAAAGGCTCCATCTATGATCGGTGACGCCTATGAACTGCTTGTTTACACCTAACAGCAGAAGTCTCCCCGACCTGACCACCAGCCAATCCACACTTGGATGATGTCAACATTTATGATGCGCCAGCCATATGTTTGACATGCGTTTGTACTTTGGTGACGGTAACGGTAACGCACATGGAATGAAAGAGCGATTTGGAGATGATGATGTTGTGTATACGGCCGCAGATAAAAATTCCTGTCTTTTCCTCTTGCCTATCGAGCGTTTCTTTGTTATCGTTAAGCAGTATCTAAAGATCAACCTAATAGATAACCGGTGGCTCCCAAGCAATCCGGATATGCTGATCCCACATCGTTGATCCTGGCAAAAGTGTTCGCAGCATGTTCAACGTGAGTTCGTGAGCTTCTCAAGATTGCTTTGAGTCAGGGGGGGTGGTAGAGTTGTAACCGTCTCGTATGACCGACCTCCACCTCGTGTGGCTCGATGTCGACATGTTGTATCAGGCAAATCCGACTCGGGACGACAGGTCACGCACCTTGTCCAAACATGAAGTTATGCTCGGATGATCGGTATTGGCAGTAGTGCCATGACTGCCGTAGATCTATACCTGGTGACCCCATGAGTCGACTCCGAGACCTGCCCACCACGGATGTTCCAGCCTCACGCCGGCAAGACGTTGCTGATCCAATGCCCAGTCATGCGTGTCGAAACCGAAGCCACACCGTGTCTTACCACGGCATACGGCACTCGCAAACTCCCATCTGAGACCGAAATGTCTCTGCTGTGAACACCGACATCATGACTTCACCAACTCTTTTGCTTACCTAAAATCGTCCTGTTCTTATTCGCGAAACAACGACATTGCAGCTGGGGAAATTGAACAGCTGCTATTTACGAGCTTGATAACTCGCGTGCAGCACTGTTATACGTTTTGATAGGGGGGTGCGTATCGATGGCAACAGCTAAAAACCGTTTGCACGCGTGCGTTGTCGATTGTGAGGAGATTGCTGCAAAGCGTTTTGGGGGCAGGGGAAGGGGAGAGAGAGGCTGGATAAACAGGAGACACGAAACAGAGACTCCCAAACCATTGCGATAGTCGAAACAAGACAGGCATCAAGGGCAAGAAAAAAAAACATGTCTAGATGATGCAGTTCGCAAACAGTGGTTCGCTGTCTCGGCAGCTCAGATTGAGTACATGGGCGGCATCGAGCCTTTTTCTCTCTTCCAAATCTCGAGTGATCCCACCGAGTCAAGCCGCAGATTCCGTGCATGATGCTTGACGGTTGCGTCTACTGCACCGGGTCTGACGTGCGAGTGAGGAAAAAGGCTGAGAGCAAAGCTCCTCGGCGGCAGGAGCCAGCAAGCAACCAAGCAGGAGCAAGGAGGAGCAAAGCTCGATCCAGAACTGTTCTCGAAGCCGCACAATCGATAATATGACAGCTGGCGGGAAGAAAACATGGCATCACCTCACCCGTTCGATAAGGTAAGATAGCATGCGTGCCCCATCAACGCAAGCAAGGGTGCTAATGCTGGTAGAGGTTCATGCATGGCAGAATTTTCATCGCTGAGAGTCAGGACGTCAAGATTGTGTCGTCGCTTTGGGGACCTGAACACCCTTGCAAACAACGAGATAAACTCGAGGTAGGCGCGTAGAAATGCCTCTTCTCTGCCAATCGGAGTCGAGGCGTGCCTTTCGATACCCAATACTTTGGGACGATGCACCATGATGATCGACTCTCCCACGCAACATCTTCGATTAAGCTCGGCTTCCCGCTGAAACCGTTGGATAGGCGCGGTTAGTGCCAACGACATTGTGCACTCTGTAGGAGGCTCCTACACGCTGATTGCTCGTTCCTATTCTTGCGTGCGGGACAGAAACGTAGTGTAGGAGTGGAGCAGACGTGGTTGGGTTGTACGTACGTTTGTACCGTTTTCGACAAACGCATGGTACATTCAAAAAGCGTCGCGTAGCCGCATCCACGAGCGCAAACAAGGCCATCTCATTCATTTTGTGTGCACCGCTCGAACAACCACACACCCAAGCCATTCTTTACCCGCCAACTGCTGACCGTCGTTTGATTGCCATAACGTTTTCCGACCCTGCCATTCTTTCAAAAACCTATTCCTGTCATTTATTCATATCTACGCGCTCCTGCCGCTACTTTTGCAAACCCAACCCCGCCCAACACTCTGGACGCTCCGACAGGCGAATAACCCGAGATCTCCAACTAAGAACAAGCCACTGCTTCACTGCAGGATCGATATTCACAACAACCCAATTAACGTTTCAGGACCCCTTTGCTGGGCACTGCTCCTCCACCTTCTCAATTCAAGTGTGCCCACTTCCTCCAACAACACTCACACTCCCTTTCGCTGTTGGTCAGATCCAGTCAGCCTGGTCACACTGCCAACGTAAACATGTCAGCCGAGCCTGTGATATCTACTGGGGATGTGGAGCTACTGCTACACGCAACGTGCGTCAGGGGCGTACCTAAATCTGGACCCGCACCTGCACCCCTTCAGGAGAGGACGATTGACTTCAGAATACTTGTCGAGCCTCCTCTTCTATCAGCTACCATCACGGATCTTTGCAACGAGCCTCTTTTCTATTCAGGATACCTATCAGAAGAAGAAACCATGTCGTCGTCGTCTTCCGATAACTCAAGTCTGTCGTCCATCAGCACCGTTGCTGACGAGTTCCTCGACGAACTCGGAACAAACTTTCCGGAACTATTGGCCGAGGACTGCACTTTCGTCGAACAAGCTCAATGCAATCAGGCTGAGGTCGTGACTCTTGTCTCGCCTGGCAAGGCAAGAGTAGTTCGCGTATCTCGAGTCAACTTGAGTGCCTCATCGTCGCCAATCATCAAACGTCCTGCAACCTCGTCAAGCCTGACGCCTAGTGGTAGCTCATCACGTCTGAGCATCATATCAATCCGAGCACACAGCCACGACGGCTCTGTTGCTTCTCCCAAGATGGTCTCCCCCAAGATGCCATCGACACCGGAACTTGAGCCCGGATCACAGACACCGGAATCCAGCCACGGGCCCCCGACCCCAGGCTCTCCAGCCTCCGCATACTTCGACGCCCTCACCAGCCCCACATACGCATGCCCACCCAAGCATCGCATGTCACGAAATGGCTATCACTTGAAGCTACCTGGCATGACCAAGCAGCGTCCTGGCTCTTCCCAGTCGATGATGGCAGCGCCTCTTTCCGCCCCGCTCGTAGCACCCGCCTCATTCTTCAAACCTAAGATGATGGCCCGCGGTGCTGGTGAGCGCATGGCATCTCTCGACCTGCCACCCTACCCTCGGGACTTCATTCAACAGCCTCCCAAAAGCCGATGGACCGTCCGCAAGGACTCCGTCAGTTCCATATCCTCAAAAGAGGTGCCCAGATTCAGGCTCAAGCGGGCCGAAAGCGGCATCCTGCCGACTTGGTGATGATCCTTCTACCACCAACTCAACTGAATAATGTTACTACGAATATTGCGCATATCATGAACCATTGGAAAATTTAGCGTTGCTTTTTATAGCTCTCGGGATGGTTGTCTTCAATACCATGGTCTTTAGCTCTTGGAGAGAGTTCGACTTTTGTACCTTTCTTTCAGCCCTCACATACCTTACTCTTTGACCTCGGGTCACTGTTGTTTTTTGTCTTTCGAACGATGGAAGGAGATTTGTTCTTGTCAAGTAACTAGAGAAAAAACAAACTCCGGAGAAAATGTATTCTTATCCAAACAAGCTCATCGCTATCCGCCTGCTTCGTTGATGTTCTCGTTCTTGAACAGGTATCGGATCGTGTTTAGGCTTCCCCGCTTCCGTAGCCGAGGGATCTCAATTGATCGACAATGGAGGAACCGCCTCCCCACCTCGTCACGACCTTTGATGGGAGACATCATGTTCTCTGTTCGTACATCCGCTTGTATAGCCTTGGTATCGTTTGACTGGAGCTCTAGAAGTCGATTTGTAGCTTCTGTCTGATTGATTAGCTCTTTGGCACTCACATCTTTCATCCCATCATGGCTTCCCCATCAATCATGCCTCGCAAACTGTGGGAGCATCCCAATCCAGATGCTACCAACATGGCCCAATTCATCAGAGATGTCAACAAAAAGAGAGGCTTGAACATGAAAGTATGTCGCTTATCGAATGATCAATCTTTGGTCAGAAATGACATAACCGATAGCACGATTAACAATACCAGACATTCCAAGACCTTCACAAATTCTCCATCGACCAACGTACAGACTTCTGGTCTGATCTCTTCCAACTGCATCCCCTGATTCATACTGGAAGTTATACTCATGTCGTGGATCCCAACGCCAGGATGGATTCTGTACCTTCGTGGTTCTCTGGTGTCAAGCTCAACTTTGCAGAAAATATCTTGTATACTGCAGATCCAAGGAACCCTTCCATCCGGACTCTGGCTGGGAAAGAAAGCGAAAAAGTTGCTTTGACTGAGGTTCGCGAAGGATGTACCGAGATCAAGCACTATACCTGGAAACAGCTCCGCTCCAAGGTTGGGCTACTAGCTCAAGCTATGAAAGCACATGGTGTTGCAAAAGGCGATAGAGTCGCTGTGGTCGCTTCCAATTCTACAGATACATTGACTGTATTTTTAGCAGTAACGGCTTTGGGCGGAATCTTCAGTTCGAGCTCCACTGATATGGGAAGCCAAGGTGTTCTGCAGAGACTTACACAGATTGAGCCCAAGTGGATCTTTGTCGACGATTGGGCTGTGTATAATGGCAAGACTATCGACTTGAAGCCGAAGATGCGGGAGATCGTGGAGGGTATGAGAAAGAGCAAAGCCAAGGGCTTCCAAGGTGTTGTTAGTATGCCTAGGTTTCAGGAAAAGCCGGCGGATGTCAGTCATGTTGCTCAGACTATGAGCTTGGCAGCTTTTCTTTCGAGAGCGGGTGGTAATTCGGAGTTACCATTTGAGAAGGTCGATTTCAAGGATCCTTTCTTGATTGTTTATTCTTCTGGTAAGTCCGACTCAGTCTGACTTTCATGCGCTCGCTGACGAGTTGTAGGCACTACCGGTGTACCAAAATGTATCGTACATGGCTGCGGACCAGTTCTGATCAGCAGCAAGAAGGAAGGTATACTACATGTGGATTCTGGTCCTACGACTGTCAATCTGCAATACACAACAACAGGCTGGATCATGTACCTCATGTCCACGATGGCACTTCAGCACGGAGCTCGGTCAGTGCTATACGATGGTTCGCCATTCCTACCAGATCTCAAAGCCTTCATTCGCCTTGTGGGAGAGCAGAAAGTCACGGACCTAGGTGTCTCGCCCCGATACCTGCAAACTCTTGCTTCGGCGTCACCTCCAGTTATCCCTAAAGAAGTTACGGACCTTTCAAACTTGCGTCGTGTATCGAGTACAGGCATGGTTCTGCCAGAATCTCTCTTCTACTGGTTCTACGACTCTGGCTTCCCTCCTTCTGTCCATCTCAACAACATCAGTGGAGGTACTGATGTAGCCTCATCGTTCGCCATGGGTAACCTACTCACTCCTCTATACGCTGGTGGCTGTCAAGGACCAGGTCTCGCCATGAACCTCCAAGTCTACGACCAGACCATCGAAGGCGGAAAGGGCATCAAAGGGAAGCCCCTTCCCATCGGTGAAGCAGGCGAACTGGTCGTGACTTCCGCTTTCCCTAATCAACCAGTCAAGTTCTGGGGCGACACTTCAGGTCAAAAGTATTTCGATGCATATTATGCTCGCTTCGACAGTAATCCACCCTCTCCTTCCTCCTTAACCGCTCAACCATTACTAATCTCCTCCACAGACGTCTGGACCCACGGCGACTACATCTTCATCCACCCCAAAACCGGAGGCGTCTACTTCCTCGGCCGCGCCGACGGCGTCCTAAACCCCTCTGGCGTCCGCTTCGGCTCGGCAGAAATCTACAACGTGCTCGAAACCTTCTTCGCCGACGACATCCAAGACAGCATTTGTGTTGGCCAACGCCGCCCTTCCGATAATGATGAAAGTGTAATGTTGTTTTTGCTCATGAAGCCCGGGAAGAAGTTCCACGAGCAATTGGTCAAAGAGGTTAAGCGGAGGATTGGAAAGGAATGTTCGCCGAGACATGTGCCGAGGTTTGTGTTTGAGACGAAGGAGATACCTGTGAGTGATTTGTTACAAAATGTGAGGGAAATGATACTGATATTGTGTAGACGACGGTCAATCTTAAGAAAGTGGAATTGCCGGTTAAGAGGATTGTTTCTGGCGAAAAGGTCACGCCGTCGGGAACACTGCTTAATCCGCAGAGCTTGGAGTATTACTACAAATTCGCCAAGGTGGAAGAATTGGTCGGTGTCAAGAGTAAGTTGTAAGATTGAGATCTTGGTGGGAGCTTCGATAGAAGAGGAAGGTAGAAGGCAGAAGCTCTTGCGACATTGCAACTATAGCTACAGTATACAATCACTGATGCCAACAAATGAACTACACTTGTTTCAGAGATGATCGTGGTTGGTCGATCGTTTCTCCTAGTCGACTGCTTCCTGCTCGAGGCTTCCTTCCCTTCTTACTAACCTCGAGTCTTCTCAGTCGCTCTTTCCTCATCAGTCGCACCTTCCTCATTCCGATGTTTTGTCATTCGGTCGCTCCTTCTGTGTTTCGCTGCTCTTTCCCTTTCTGTCCTCGTTCATCGCTCCTTCCTATGTCTTCGGTAATCGCTCTTTTCTTTTTCGAATGTCATTTTCTCCTCGATCGCTCTTTCCTTTTTCTCTTAGAAGTCTTTGTAGGCCGTTCCGTTCTAGATTCATCTTCCATATGATGTTTTGGATGTTATGCCTCTTTCTCTTTATCTCACCGCGCCTTCTGCAGAAATACGTCTTACAAATCGACAATGAAGTAGTTGACAAGATAGGAGGTATAATCAGAAAGATACACATATAACAGAATAGAGATAATGGAAACAGGGGAAGAGCTTTAGATTATAGAATAGGAGAGATTGTAGATGAGAAAAAGAGCGTAGATTAGAAAAGAGCATAAAACAGGAAGTAGCGTAAAACTTGAGGACAGTAATAATCAGAGAAGTAGCAACCTATCCATCGTCCCTTCTTCTTGCAAATCCATATAGATTACTCTTGCCTATCTCGTCATTCTTCATGTTTAATAAGAAAAACCATCATGTCAAGTATCGTATCATGCGGTTTACTCTTCTCTAACATATCTGTCACAGCATCGAGTTGTGATGGGAACAATATCATAATCGTATATTCACACAATTTTGCTTTCTAGCTTGTCATGCTCGTTTATCACATAGCTCCTCATGCCACTTACGACGTTCTAATCTTTGGTGCATCCTAAAGGAAAGCACTGCAGAAAAAACAAAATGAAGGAATGATCCCTAAGCAGAACAAGAAGAGAGCGATCGACTTGACGAGGATGCTACATTGGGCAGGTCGCTGCTTCCGTCGCAAGTCCCTTCTTCAATAAGACGAGAAAATAATGTCGAACATCAAAACAGATTTCTATTCATTTTCTCTGCTACTTGTTTGTATGAAATACCACTATTAGAACAATGTGATCTTCTTTTCCCTCCACTCTTTCTCTAAACATCTGTTTCTATTTCAACATTATATCCGTATACACACTCTTTGTTTTTCTGACATGGTTAGGAACGATGAGGTAGACTCTACTTTGACTCGTCATCGGGCTCATCGGTCTCCTTGGTGGTGGGATGAGCTTTGGTTTTGGTACCGGAAGCGGCAACCTTGGTCTTGGTACTGGAGACAGCAGCCTTGGTCTTGCTGCCAGAAGCTCCACTCTTAGTCTTGTGACCACAAGAACCCTTAGTCTTGCTGCTGCTGCCATAAGGTACAGTCTTGTTACCAAGAGATCCATTTTTGGTTTCCGAAAGCATCGAGGACACGGTATCGTCTTCAACATTAGGATCAGTGGTTGGTTTGGCGACCGAACGAGCTTTGGTGCCAGAGGGGTGGACGGTCCTGTATGAGATAGGCATGCCGTTGGATCCAGTAGGCTCAAGCGAGGTAGCTTCCATGGTCTTGGAGCTGTGATGGGTCTTCGATGCCTTGTGGGTCTTGGATTGGACGGCACCCTCTGACTCGACATCATCTTTTTCAGTCTGCTTAGGCTTAGAACTCTGATGCGTCTTTGAAGCTTTGTGGGTCTTGGACTGAGATGAACTTTCTGGATCGGCGTCTTCTTCGTCAGTCTGTTTGGGCTTGGAACTCTGGTGGGTCTTGGAAGCTTTTTGGGTCCTGAATCGAGAAGGGGTCGCCGACTCAGTGTCGTCTTCCTCGGTCTGCTTGGGCTTCGGGCTGTGGTATGTCTTCGAGGCTGTGCCACTCATGGGTCGAGAAGATTTTTCCGACGCAGGATCTTCCGTTTCAGTCTGCTTGGGCTTAGTGCTACTGCGACATTTCGAGGCTTTCCTAGTCTTGGACTGAGCAGAATTCTCAGCTTCCATATTAGAGGACTTTGCTGGAGCGGCGGTTTCTCTGGCAGCCAGAGTGACAGCAGCCCATTCATCGGTAGGCCGGATAGTCTTGATCGTTCTGTACGAGACAGACTCTTGGACGTTGATGTCTTCACTCGGTGCCGTGGGTTGTGTCGAAGGAGGAAGGGTCACCCATTGGGTAGAAGGGTAGACCGAGATGGTCGAAGGTTGACAACTCTGCTTAGGGACTTCTTGGTGGACAGTCTGCTTGGGGGCTTCTTTCCAAATGGTCTTATAAGATGTGGACAAGACTCTTTCGATCTCTTGTGGCGATTCCTTGACAGTAGTGATAGTCTCTTGTGGCGATTCCTGGGTGGTACGGGTCTTATGACATGATTTTGTGTGGTGGCGGTGCTTCTTGGACTTTGTAGAACTCTTGTGCTTCTTGGACTTTGTGGACTTGCCAACATCGTCATCGTCGTCGTCTTCGTCATCATCGTCAACATCACCGCCCAAGATGGAATCAGCAGCATTGTTCTGCTCGTCTCTAGCGGCTAAAGCAGCGCTGAAGGTCACAATGACAGGTAGCGTGGTAGGGTAGGCTGCATCGGTGGCACTTGCTGAATCAGTCACCATATAGGTTACGACTTCAGTCTCCTCGACAATTGTTTCTACGAAGTCGGAATTGGAAGGAGAAGGAGAGGCTGTGATATATTCCTCGGTCAAGTGGTGCTTGGTCTTGCTCTTGTGATGAGGCTTGTTTGACTTGAGCGATTTCGTGACAAAAGTCGAAAACTCGGCGTCATCGGTAGCACTACAGCTCTGCGTGGCGGTTTTGGTCTTTGACTTCATGACTGCGGAGGAAAGGACACCTTTGGGGAAAGGCTCGAGCGGAGCAGCAAAGACGCCGATGCTGCTCAAGACTGGAAGAACCAGCGAGAAAGAGACGGGCCGCATGATTGGGGGCTGACACGTATGAACTGAACAACGACAGACTGATTTGCAAGCAGAAAAGAGGAACAAGAGAAAGAAGCGTGGTTTTGTAGACACAAAGGAGAATTTCTAGTGTCCAGACGAGGATGCTCCGATCCTCCAGCCTTTGTGGATGATATACTTCTGATCAACAGGCCCAATCTCGATGGCCCTTTCGGGCATTAGTCCGCAGAGGTATGGCCATGTCCACCAAGAGTTCAATGGCCGACTGTTTAATTCGAAGGCGCCCTGCAAAGTGGAGATTGAGGCGGGCGTCAGTAACAAGCCAAGAGCAAGAACCAGAGCGTAGGTGTGAGAGGCCGAAGGTAATGTGGCATTGCCTCTGTGAGGTTCATGTTGGGAGAGAGTGTTTACTGCGGGGTATTGTTGATGTTGATCAAGCTAGAGGTATCTTGCTCAAATCTACGAAGCTTTTCTTTGGAAGGCGAACAAGGCTTCGTCTTTGGCAGCGAAGCTGGGAAGAGGGATCTGGCAGACCTTTTCGAAGACGGGCATCTCTCTGGCGATCCAATCTGCGATGGTTTCTTTGGCAAAGGCAGTGTAGCCGTTTGAGTTTTGAGTGCCTGCACAAATGATCGTGTCACCCTCTGTGGGGTGGTCAGTGGATGAGTTTAGTATGTTGGGAGCTCAATGAAACATACTGTATGCTTTGAGAATCTTGGAGGTGAACTCTAGGCCGACTTGAGGGTAGACAAGTAACAAGACTTGGTCCTTTCCATGGGCATTCTTCTTGAGGTAATCAACACCATCGGTCTGGATGGTATCACCGACCCAGACTGTTCTCCACTCGCTGATGCCGTTGTCTACGGGAACGACAGTCAGAGGCTTCTGCTTGTTGAAAACTCTCAGCATGTATGACCAATAACCATTTCCACTACCAAGGTCGAGGACAGTTCGACCCTTGGCGAGCTGGTAGATGATAGACAGCGACTCGTAAGACGGGCAGACGCAGCCGAAGTGGTGATACAGAATCGGCAGTATGGCATGCGAGAAGCGGACCTTGCTCGTGGCATCTTCGGGACCAGCCCATTCGAGGTTCTGGCATGACCAAGCCCAGACGTCAAAGTAGGGATTTGTGTGTTCCTTCTTCAGCTTTGATATGACAATCTTGCGATCGGGCGACGGGGGTTGGTATAAGGCCTGCAGATGTTGACCGACTGAAGCACGGATCGAATCCTTTTTCGCGTTCGAAGCCAGACCGACCAGGGCCTTTTGAGTGGCAGTCGTGCTCTTGAAGAGGTTGGTATAGGCGGCAATGTCGACAGCGGGCGGCGGCGGTCTCTGAACAGAAGATAGTGTTGGCTTATGCGTACGAGTTGGTGGTGGTTTATGGCGGGCTTACTGGCTTGCCTTCATCGTCTCTGTACCAGGCGTGCAGTCCACCTTGGCCACCAAACTCGACGTATGTCTGAGCTTGGAGAAGCGAGACCTCTGCTACGGCAGCATATGTGTATGTGTCGTCGTGAGGCAGTCCGAAGGTGCTGAGGATGAACTTGCGAAAGTCATTGTCGTATGGTGCTGTGATGTCGCCCTTCTCCCACGCCTCGAAGTATGCATCCGGACTGAAGCTTGTCGAGTCCTCCGTCTGCGCTCTATTCGGTATCTCTGGCATTTTGATCGTACCTTCCTATGGAAATCGTGTAGACAGCAGTGAGATGGTTGAGCATCCCACTTTCCGACTCGGTTTCGCATGTGAATGTCTGTCTTGGCATGACGTTTGAGAAGTCAATTCATGAACTTCCATCATCGACGCCCGAGTCTTCCTCGGCACACTCGTTCATCCATCTCTTCTTCTCGTCCCCAGAAGTCTCGGATGCCCTAATCATAAGGCTCTCAACTGTTTGTCAGAACTAGACCACTGTCTACAGGAGGAGCAGGCACTGTCACCACCAAAGTTCTTCACACGAGCTTCGATTGGTCAAAAAGAACAAGAAGGATTCTCTGGGCAAATCACACCATCGCTCTTGACAGGAGAACTATCCTATTTGGCCCAATTTTTCGCCGATCACCCCATGCAACGCGCTGGCATACAATACAATTGCCTAAACACCTTCCATTTCCCATGTGTTCCACTGTCGCTTGCGCCCGCTTTACATTATACGCTGTCAAACAAAGTGGATCCTCACGCTCGCGACATATGGCACAATCGTATCTGACATGAGAATTTTTCAATGCTGCATAGACATGTAACATCACCGATCTTGTATATAGAACGAGTAGCATGAGGTAGGTATGGCTCTTTGTTCTATTGTATTGCATCTCTTCGCATTCTCCTGTTGCAAAAATGTCGGCCTCGACCAACTCCGACCTGGCTGAGAGCCATGAGGAACATACCACAACCGAGACCAAGAAATGGTACCGATCAAGCATGTTTAATGCATGTGTCATTGGTATGGTAGGCTTCATGGCACCAGGCCTCTGGAATGCTATGAATTCACTAGGAGCTGGTGGCGCACAGAAGCCATTCTTGGTGAACGCAGCCAATGCCTTGGTCTTTGGCCTGATGGGCTTCTTTTGTCTGTTCGGTGGTCCGATCGCAAACCGCATTGGTCTCAAATGGACTCTCGTTCTTGGAGCCGTGGGCTACCCAGTCTACAGTGCTGGACTCTACACCAACAATCGCTACGTAGGTTCTTATCCATATTCACAATACTCCCAACTGGGACTGACCGATCTCGTAGGGCAACGTTTGGTTTGTTCTAGTCGGTGCAGTTGCATGCGGTGTTTCTGCTGGTCTTTTCTGGGCTTCAGAAGGAGCCGTTGCTCTGGGCTATCCGCCGCCAGGCAAGCGTGGCCAATACATGAACATTTGGCTTGTTTTCAGAACAGGAGGACCTATCTTGGGAGGTGCCATCCTTCTTGGCCTCAACCAGTATGTTGAAACAACATGAACCATCCACTGGCGACGCTGACTCTTTTAGCTCTTCCAACCAGAAAGCAAAAGGCAAAGTTGGCTACCGTAAGTTCAGCATCATTGAGAGTGCACTGATTCCTTACTAAGCTTTGTTGCAGAAACCTATCTTGTCTTTATCGCTTTGCAATGTCTCGCTGTACCTGTTGGACTTTTGTTGTCACCACCCGAAAAGGTATGAGATCTTCTTGACGCATTCTGTAACAGATGGCTCACAAGTATTAGGTCCAACGCTCTGATGGCAGCAAAGTCAAGATTGTTCAAGAAAAGTCATTCGCTGCTGAGATGCGTGCTCTGATTGCAGCCTCGAAAAGACGCGACATCCTTCTCTTGCTTCCTGTCTTCTGGGCTGCGTACTTCAACCAGTACTCTGGAAGTAAGTAAAAATGTTGCATCAAAATCAGATATGCCTAACACCTCTTTCAGACTTCCAGACCTACTATTTCGGCCTTCGCGCGAGATGTCTTATCGGCTTCCTGACCAATTTCAGTGGTATCTTGTCTTCATTCATTGTCAGCACCTTACTTGATTACAAGCCATGGCCTGTCAAGAAGAGACTGAACATATGGTAAGCCTTCTGTGTTTGCAGTGTTGAAACATAGCTGACATTAAATAGCTTCTTCTATGTCCTCTTCTGGCACCTTTTGGCATGGTCCTATGGCTGGGCCATTCAGGAAAAGTACACAAAGCATGAGCCTGTCTGGGACTGGACCGACCCTGGGTTCGTCGAAGGCTTCTTCGTACTGGTGTTTTGGGGCTTTGCACAGCAGTCTCTTCAGAACTTCCTTTACTACTTCTTGTCTACCAAGACTGACAACATCTCCGAACTCTGTAAGTCTACACCGCGGAAGCATTATGTGTGTGAATGGTTGCTAACGCGTCTTTACAGCTCGATTCTCTGGTATTCTCCGTGGTCAGGAAAGTTTCTCTCAAGCAGTCTCATTCGGTATCAACACCAGAGATTGGAAGGGTGGTAGAGTCCCTCTTGCTGTCAACACTATTCTTTTGGGTCTTGCTGTCGTCCCTACGTGGATCGCTCTGCAAGAACACGTCCCTCTTGAAGGCCCCAAAAAGTATGATGATGCGGCGACTGAGCTCGCCGAGGAGCTTCCTTCTGAGGAGGATAAGAAGAAGTATTCAGTCAGACAGACTGCTACAGAAGTATAATGCTCACACTGCACAACATGAAAGGGGGACAACGCACATTGACATATTTAGTTCGTAATATAAACACTGAAGTTTAACAACTGTTTCGAGACATTATTTCTCTGCTCACGAAATATTGCTGGTCGCTGCAATTCAGAAGGAAGCAGCTGTTTGTTCGTTCAGTTATGCTCTATTGTTCATAATCTTGATTGTGTCAAGATGTTCGTTAAGCATACGTCATGGAACTTGTGTATATCTTTGACCAATGAAAATGCGCATTAATTAGTGGTCAGCCCACATCTTCTTATCCCACTTAACACGAATTTCGGAGCTCGATAACGGCATGACAAACCTTCGGCATGGAAGCCGTGGAATAAATATCATAATCAACGTCCCTTCCATTCCAAGTATAAGTATTTTTTCAATTCCGCGTTTTTACTTTTTCGCATGTCTTCTCAAGCGCCTGAAACCAATAACACCACACAATCTTCTTCGTCTGCACTCAACCTTAAAACTCTAGCCGTTCTTGTAGGCATAGCAGCAATCACCGTGGCTTTCTTTACACCTTTGCGAAACAGTCTACCAACTCTCTTCTCCAAATCAACACCGGCAATTCAACGCAACATGTCTTCCGCCACCAACGACTCTCTCAAGATTGTCAAGCGTCCATGCCATCAAAGAGGCCACGCTGACCATGGCTGGCTGTACACCTTCCACACCTTCTCCTTCGCCTCCTACTACGACCCCCGCCACGAGTCCTTCGGCCCCCTCCGCGTGATCAACGAAGACCGCGTAGAAAAAGGCACCGGCTTTGGCACCCACTCACACGCCGAATTCCTCATCTGGTCCTACATCGTCAACGGCGAACTCGAACACAAAGACAGCATGGGCAATCTGGAAAACCTCAAACGTGGAGAAGTTCAATTCACCTCTGCGGGCACGGGAATCAGACATTCCGAGTACAACCGCAACAAGAAGGAAGATGTGCATTTCTTGCAGATCTGGGCTAAACCTTACACCAGCCGTTTGCAGCCTAGTTATGTTACCAGGAAGTTTACGGATGAGATGAAGGAGAACAAGTTGGTGAGGATCATGGAGGATTTGAAGAGGCATTCTGGCAAGGATGCGGAGGATCAGCCTATTCCTTTGCATGCGGATTTGAGTATGGATGCTAGTATTTTGGCGCCGGGCAAGAAGGTCGTGCATGATATTGTTGCTGAGGGAAAGAGGAATGTGTTTGTGCATCTTATCATGGGTGGCAGGACGCAGCCAAAGACTGGAGGTGCCAAGATCAAGGTTGGCGATGTTGAGTTGGGTGAGGGTGATGGTGCCTACATCACCAACGCTACTGGACCTGGCAAAATCGAGGTGGAGAGCGTGGGAGACAAGCCTGCCGAGTTCTTGTTGTTCGACATGGGTCTCTAGATTTTGATATCATTACAATTCATAACCCTATCTGCGAAATCTTATTAATACATGTCTTGCCATAGCATTGACCCAAATCATTATATGGCATGCCCAGTCTTGTGACTTCCAAAAGATGATGCTTGAGATACTTCTCGAGGCTCGGCACGTTTGGAATTGCGAGCAAAGGATAACTCGATGTGATCCTCACGCAGGATCCCATCTGACTCCGAGTCGATGGTGTTGCGGCGACCTCTTCCAATCACAGACTGTCCTTGTGTTCCCTTGGACGTTCCCTGACCCAAAGTGGTCCTGCGGATCCGCGAAGATTGAGTGATCTCGCCCCAAGCTTTGGGGATGAGAGCACTGATGACAGGCAGTGATGCCACTACTACCGCAAGAGTGAGATCGACCACAGTCCATGCCAGCAGACTTGTGTAGCCATCTATTGATCGTCAGCACTTATGACTTGATTACATGTAGTTGACTTACAAGTGATGTCTTTGCTAATGCTCTTTTGTGCAAGCTCTCGCAAAACACTGGCCACGCATGACAGCGAACCCATGGAAAACACAATGAACAATCTTATCTTTGTGCCCTTGTTCAGTCGCACTTTCCATAGCACAACGATGGGGGTAAGGAGCAGGACAAAGTCCATGACGACATGGATGATACTTAGTGCGTTGGCGACAACCAATGTAGACCAACACTTTGCCGGTCTTGCGAGTTGTCCGGAGTATATCTTGTCCCACATGGCAGGTGCGGGTGAGCATTGGAAGCAGGACCAGAATAAGGCGAGCAAGGTATAGCCCACAAGTAGAAAGAGGAAGAAGTCATTAGCGAGTCGAGGATATTTCGATGTGGCCTCCGAGATGCGGCGAAGGAAGAGACAAATCGATATCTTGATAATGCCAACAGTCGTGAAGAAAATGATCTTGCAGACAATGGCAAGCTGGATTCAGTCGAGTCAGTCGTATTCTTGACCTCATAGGAGTTCTCACGAACCTTGTTGAAGATATAGTATTCAGCATAGGTGATATCCCATATGTGCTTTCCGCCCCCACCGTGCGTGACCATTGCGATCTGTAGTGCCGGATACAATATGGCCATGATCTGCAGTCGCACGTCAGCAACTGGGGGATCTGCTTTGTGGTAAGACATTGCCCCATACCGCTCCAGGTATTAGTACCCAGTCATCCGCTCCCCATCGCACACCGGTCTTGAATTGTCGAAGAGCGAGTCGCAGAACTGTGGTGAGAAACATGATGGCTATCGCCACTGACATGCCAGCAATGATACCGGCTTGCTTGTCGTTGTATTCATAATGAGTGGGTTTCTTCGGTACGAATAGGTAACCTTTGCTCGGATCTTTGTCGAAAGCGTAAGCAGCTCTGTACATGCCCTTGATTGTCCAAAAGTCATCCTGGTTAGCTGGAGGCTGCCCGAGAAAGGCCGAGCTCGACATTTCTGCTCTATTCAGATGTACAGTGAGAGGCGTAAGCACTGAGCAGAAGGAATGGAAGGAAGCTAGAAATCGGTGTCTCACAGGTGCAAGAGGACTCAGACCATATGTTTATGAAGATCATTCACGGACCTTTGATTTCTGCCGATATCTGGGCTCGTAAGTTGAAGCATAGGCGAACCTTTGCTCTAGGGTCAGAAAGTCTGGATGGCAGATGTTTATTGAGGACTGAGTTCATCTCCCAATCTTGGGGATTTGCCATTGGTTCAAGATGAAACTCATCGCGACACACACGAGTTTGCTCAGAGCGATGAGTTGCTCGACATGTGTTGTTTCGAAGGAGTAGCGTTTTGTAGGCTCCTTCCTCTTGTCGCGATCTTACAGTGCTCTGGAACACACGCTTGAGCCCTGGAGCGACCCATGAAATGTGCTGGCTAGAAGCGAGGGTTCCCAAACGATGGTCCGTTCATTTGACAAGGGTAGCTCCGCATTGACACACCATCACGCTCTCTTCGAAGTTGCGCTTTGCTGAGCTGAGGCAGGGTTCCTCATCTAATTCGGTTACTATTCATCTGGGATAGAGATGTTGTATCTGTAGAAAGCTTCCAGATTGAGAGTGCCCCGATGGAGCAAGACAAGCGAAGTCGTGAGGTTGTCGCGAGTGCCAAGCCTGGTGTCATCACGCGTCGGCTAAAAAGACAGACCATGTGTTTGAGCTCTTGAAACTCTAACCTCTACACCGCTCGACACGATGTTGATCATTGCACATATAACAGTCAGAATCGCTGCGTGCACAGCGACGCGAGGCAGCAAAGTAGAATTGTCGCGGCTGCTCAATCGGCAATTATCAGGCAGCCCACGCTGCAGCACATCGTCCTGTTCTTATCAATTGTATTGCTTTCGGAAATCACAAGGGTCGAGCTCAAGTCAGTCTCTATTGTGGATCTTCGCGATATGAAGGTTGGCTATGATTGCACTACTTTGGGCGGACGGATGTTCGGATTGACAGCCAGGTGAGGAATACAAAAGCAACTGACTTCCGCAACCCTGCCGACACCCATTTCTTCTTGGCTTGTTTCAAGTATCGTGAATTTACATCTCTCCACGCAAAATGATCTCCTCAACCCTGCTCAGTGTTGCCACATTGGCAGGCGCTGCTGGGGCCGCCGTCGACTGTACTGGCGTCAATGCTATTGCACCAGGATGCGCCTCTCAAGAATCGCTGCACTATCGTGACTTCTTCTACATTGGAGGACGATATGTGGCAGGCGCTGCTGGCAACCTCACATACGATCAAGTTTACGTCGAGAAGTTGACTCCCGCAAGTGGAGTAAACCAGAGTCATCCTGTCGTCTTGTATCATGGCGGAGGAACTTCCGGGGTGGTGGGTTTTAGTACAAGCTCGTCTTTCTCGAATTAGGCTGATCAGAATTTAGACATGGCTGAACACCCCTGATAATCGCAAAGGTTTCGCCTCCCACCTTTTGGACTATGGCTATCAAGTCTATATTGTCGATCAGACTAGCGTCGGAAGAGGCAGCTCAGAGAACCTTAACGATTATGTTATGCGCATTGGCTCAACCGCCGAGATCACCGAAAAGGGTTTTACTGCTCCTGAGCTCACCAACGCCTATCCCCAGTCCCAAGAGCACACTCAATGGCCTGGTACTGGTGTCAGGGGCGATCCTGTCTTTGACGCATTCGAGTCGACATTCATTCCTCTGACCAGCAACTTGACCGTTCAAGAACTCTCTATGCGCTCAGCAGGCTGCCAACTTCTCTCATTGATCGGTCCCTCGTTCTTGGTTTCTCACTCCATTGGTGCTTTGCACCCTCTGCTCCTCTCCAATGATTGCCCCCAATTGGTTGCGGGCAACATCAACCTGGAGCCTGGAAACATTCCCTTCCAGTCATATGTTGGAAACGCCACTTCTTCAGTCGGCCGTACTTCTGCTCGTCCCTGGGGCATGACAAACACCTATGTCACCTACGAGCCTGCCATCAGCAGCTCTTCAGAGCTTACTTACGAACTCGTCGGCGACGACACTCCTGCCAACCGCAGCTGTTACATGCAGACTGGAACAATCCACAAGCTCACTGAAATTGCCAAGGTCAAGTACGTTACTCTTACAGGCAGTGCCAGCCCTCATATCACCTACGAGCATTGTGTCATTGATTTCCTGCAACAAGCTGGTGTTGCTGCCGAATGGATCAAGCTTGCCGACAAGGGAATTACTGGTAACGGCCACTTCGGCTATCTCGAGAAGAACAGTCCTCAAATCGCTGGTGTTGTCCATGATTGGATTCAAGCGAACTGTTAATGTGTATGACTTGGTCGAGAAGTATATATTGTATAATAATCATACCACACAATGTTTATTGATTTCACAATGCAGTATTTTCGTGCCTGGCAGCCAAGGAAGGAAGCTTGGAGGTGACCGGCGCAGCGGCCCGACGAGCCGCGACTGCCTCTTCTGACTTCCACCCCTCTTGGTCGGATGACTTTACAGTCTGCCTTCCCCTTTCCTATAAGATGATGTTGCTTGACCGATGCTCATCTTCTCCACCATTTTGGCGACAAGAAAGCCACCATCGCGATTGCTTTGTAGCAATCTAGCAAGTCGAGCATCAAGGACATGTCTACACTTTCCGAACGATCACCAATTGAACTGTCAGAGGTTGTGGCAGAGAACGAGACGAGCACCGAGACCGCTGCGAGCTCCCGTATTGACAGGCGTACGCTTCTGAGACTGCTAAGTGCTAGCTTTTCCTTCTTTGTCGCCGGCCTCAACGACGGCAGTCTTGGTGTACTGATTCCTTGGGTGATTCGTGACTATGGCATCAACACGGCAATTCTTTCCAGCGTGTAAGTAACCACAAACTCGATGGTTCGCGACGATGACTGAACCATCTCAGCTATGGAGCAAGTTTTCTGGGTTGGTTCACGGCCGCATTGACAAATACACATCTGAGCCAATACCTCGATCTGGGTTCGATACTTGTGCTTGGAGCAGTTTTACAGGTGATCGCTCAAGCTCTACGTGTTTGGTCGACACCTTTTGGTCTCTATGTCACGACATTCTGGCTCACCTGCCTTGGTCAAGCATACCAGGACACTCATGCCAATGCATATGTTGCGGTCGCTGCTAAAGGTGCCCATCGATGGCTCGGTTTTATTCATGCTATGTATATGGCTGGCTGCCTGATTGGACCTTTCGCTGCATCCCCTATTGCGTCTTCCAAAGGATCGACTAGCACAGCTTCTCCCTGGTATTTATTTTACACGGTACCGTTAGGCCTGGGTGTTGTGAATGTTGTCCTTTGCTTGATTGCGTTCAGCGACACATTGCGTCTGAAGCCAAAGATTGCTGAGCCTGAAGCTCAGAACGAAGATACTGTTGGCCGTCAGTCTGACACCAATGAACACATTCCAGGCGAGAAGACAGCGGTTGAACTCATCAAGAAGACGCTCGGCCAAAAGAGCTTCTGGAATCTGAGTATCTTCTACTTCTTCTACCTAGGAGCCACCATTACAGCCAGCGGGTGGGTCGTCGAGTATCTGGTCAGTGTCCGAGATGGCGATATACTCGCAATGGGATATGTTCCGGCTGGCTTCAGTGGAGGTGCCTTATTGGGTAGACTGCTTCTTCCGGAACCAACTCGCCGCTTCGGAGAGAGGCTGATGGTCAGTATCTACTGTATCATCTGCATCGGTCTCCAAGTGATATTTTGGCTGTAAGTCTGATACTACAAAGACTTGGTGCGGACGCTAATATGCTATTAGTGTACCCAACACAATTGCAGCAGCCGTCGCGATCAGTTTGGTCGGCTTCTTCTCTGGCCCTCTGTTCGCCACAGTAAGCCAGACGATACAGTTCTGATCTCCAAGATGTGCTAATTCCCCTGCAGGGCATATCCGTCGGCTCACGACTATTTCCGGCCGATATTCGAGCAACGGCGCTTTCACTCGTTTTCGTATTTGCGCAGGTTGGTGGTTCTTTATTCCCTGTCATTACAGGGCTTGTCAGTTCCCACAAAGGTGTATGGGTACTCCAACCTATGCTAGTAGGGTTGATCTCAGCGACGGCGATCAGTTGGCTACTGGTACCTCAGCCAAAATCTTCGAATCTCGAATTACATCAGGAGTAAACAGAATGGGCCGTAGTAGGAGCAAATCAAGCTCTTTAGATAGTATGCACATCGATTTTCTGTATTTACTTCTCTATGTGGTCTTTCCCGCAACGTTGAGCTTTCTTAATCCTTCTTACGACCAATTCTGGGCAGACACAGCCACAAGACCAGCTGCACGGCGAACAAGGAAAGAATGATCGGCTGCAAAACCTGAACGCCTTTCGCTTGCGCCAATGCACCGATGGCAAAAGGGAAAATAGCACCTCCAGAGCCACCAAACGCTGCCGCAAAACCAACAGCAGGCACATGCAAATGCTTTGGCAGCAATTTCGTCGTCACCACAATGATGGCCGGGAACATTGGGCCCAAGAAGAATCCTTGGAAACTGACTGCGACTGCTGAAACATAGAATGACGGTACCAGCCAGAAGAGAAGCTCCAGACCCATCGCAATAGGAAGGTAGATCTAAACTTGTCAGACATGATCTCGTGCCGTTTTGATATGTGTTTGAGGCTTACCGAAACTGCCAGCTTTTCACCGATGCGAGGTGTGATGAAGCCAAGCACGATACGACCCAGAGTGATGCCGAGCCAGAAGCCGACAGACACCATACCACTAGCGAATTCAGTGCCATCTCGGACCTTGAGCATGAATTGCACGATCTGAGACGAAAAAGTTAGCAGGAGATTCTTGCCATGCCAGGCACTTTGCTTACCCAGCCACCCAGAGCGACTTCGCTTCCGACGTAGCAGAGGAGGAAGGCTGCACAGAGCCAGGTGATTCGAGCAGCCGGCATCTTCAGGGTCACCTGCGCCAGTCCACCCTTACTTTGCTCTTCTGCAGAAGTGGCTGAACGATATACGGTCCCGTTGGCGCCCCAAAACGCGTGCACGGAGGTTGCAAGCTCAATAAGAGCAACACCGATCTGTGATTGTTCTTAGCATTCTATTTCAGTCCGAGACACTGCTGGGTAGATACCATGACATAGTACCAGGAGTACCAGGGAAGGCCGGCTTTCGAGATCATCGAAGTAGCAATTAAAGGTGCGATGGTGGCACCAGCGCCGTAGGAACCATGGAGCAGTCCCAGTATTTCATTCGCATTCTGCATAGCACCAATCCAAGCGTTCCATGCTGAGTCAACCAATCCGTTACCAAAGCCTGCAAGAACGAAGGCAACCACGAGGACTGGGTATGGCGGGTGAAGACATATAATTATGTATGCGATCAGATGAGCAGTAGGTGCGATGAATGCAACACCTCGTTGTCCAAACTTCATATGAATTGAATTGTTGATGAGAGCGGAAAGGGTGTATCCGACAAATGGTGAAAGAAAGACCAGAGAGACGATGACATAGCTCAAGTCGTAGTATGACTCCAGATATGGAAGCAGCGGACCGTAAGACGCATCGTTCATGCCCGTGACTGCCAATGACCAGAAAGTGACCGGGACTCGGTATTTGTTTATCGAAGGCTCCTTCCATGTTTGCTGCGAGTTGATGATTGCGCTATCCGACTGGTCGTCTCTTGAAAGATTTGTAGTCTCTGTCTGTGGTTGCAGTTCGATTGTTTCCGTCATGGTAGCCATGTTGGCAACGAGATGATTGTTCCAATGGACGCCGAGTTGTTAGGCAATTTGTTCCAAGATGTGTCTTCACAAAGCACGCGAAGACTGGAGTTTGGAGTCGAGGTGCTGCCGCTTATATACCGGTCACGAGCTGACATCGACACGTTGCATGGCTTGCATAGGATGTGTCAATGATATACTGTTATGGCATTCCGGAGCGCCTGTTCCAAGCTCATTGGCAGGAAGCGAGCTTGGCTTCAACGAGCCCTAAGTCCATCGCATGGATCGGAATGGCACATCTTCACCGGTTTACTTCCAAAAAGAAACCTTGCGATGTTTGTCAGACTGATCATCTTCAGTGAGCAAAATAGCAGACAGATTGCATTGAGAACTGGCAGTGTTGCATCGTGACGAAGTCCTCGGTCCGAGGACGTCGCGCGCGTCGCGAATTCGAAATCCACCTCCACCGAGTCCACTCCACTCTTGGCGCCGGGCAAGAGGAGCTGAACATCCTTCGGTATTTCGTACCGCAATCCCGTCGACATCTCAGCTCGACGGACATGTTGTCCCGCTTCTCTCGAGGTGTTCCATCATGATCTGGCAGTCGCAGAACGTGGCAGGAGCGCGCGGCAGTTTCGAAGACTCGCATGTGAGGTTGGGCGCTAACGCTGGGGACCTCCGGGTCTTGCAGCAACCAGCTTGACCAAAGACCCATACAGATGCAGGCGGCCAGAATCTGTCAATTCAACATGAGACCTGTCGTTATCTGTCAAGAGATAGGATGTGATGGAATACTCTGCAAGGATTATGCTTGTTGTGGTTGTAAGCTTTGAGCTCAAGGGTAACTGACCAAGCTATGGAGTACATGAAGCATAGTAAAGGTTAGGGCGGCTGGCAACATAAAGTGCCCGTCCTCTCTGCTCTTGAAGTTGGTTCGAATGTCGCTTCGCTCCTATTGACAAAGACGTTCAACGGACTTGGACTTCACCTTTGCGTTCGAAATGAACCAGCTGACTAAAATACCCGAAGGCAAGCATGGCAAGAAACGCGGAAGCAAGGACTGCCCTACTTCAACACGCGAACAGTTACTCGAGCGTTTCTCGGTATGAGCCCTCCATATATCTCCCATCAACCAACGTCTGACTTTAAGACACAGAAGGAGAAGTCCTTTCTCACCGCGTTCGAGAAACCTCTCAAACCAGATCCTTACCCGCCTTGTGCAGTACCGCTGAAGAAGCTCAAGCGTGTGAGTGTCATCCTGTGAAATGGCTCCTCAAGAGCTGACTTATCTGTTCTTGCAAGATCTACCTCAAGGACCTCAAGAGTAACACTCACAATCATGGCTGCTATGTTGTTCTTCGAGCGTTCGGTGAGCCTGTCATCAAGCCTATCGTCATCAATGCCGTCGAAGACGAAAGTGGTGAAGTCGATCGACTAGCCATCCACGATATGTGCGAACCGTCTCGTGGTTATTTGGTGATGGTGTCTATCTCTTTACAACACTCCTTTGTCTCTTGGTATCGAGTGAACAATAGTCTCCTCACATCTCGGTTGGTAAACATGAATTACATCCTCACTTTACATATGGATCGCTTCCAGAGTCCAGGTGATTTAGTAGCTAATCTGGATAGACGGTCGATGGATACCCTAAGGGCTTTGACATCGCGTCAGGCATTTCTTACTTGTCGTTCGGCGAGGAAGGAAGTTTATTGAGTGTTTCATCATCGTGCAAACTGCGAAGTCACATCTGATGTGAATCATCGTCATGATAAACCGAAATCATCATGTTAACCATCACCATCAGACACTGGTAACTTCTTCAAATAAAAACTTCAATTGCAAAACTGTCAAGGCAAAAAACTGCATCGCTGCTTATCTTCTTCTTTAGCTAATTTGTTTACTCCTCCATCTTAGAGAATCTGCCTCCATCCCTCAAAAATTTCATCAAACGCCATTTGCCCGTTTCCCCAATATCCGCCCGTAGTATAATTTCCTCGTGAATGTCCTTTAATATAAGCAGCAGCGACCGCTCATTTGTATACAGTGCGCTTCGCTTTCCATCTAACCAACCCACTTTCTGGCGCTCTTGAACATTCTGACCCAAGGGCCGAATTCGCCCCAGGTGTCGGATTGCTCTCTGGGCATCCAGCTGCCGACTTCCTTGAGAATAGTACGCTCAGGGTGGGGCATCATGGCCAGGACGCGACCGTCAGGGGTTCTGACACCAGTGATGCCTTGAGGAGAACCGTTGGGGTTGTAAGGGTACTTCTCGGTGGGCTTGAGGTAGTTGTCGACGTAGCGCATGGAGACAAGACCCTCGTTCATCAGGGCTTGCGGGCTTGCTGATGAAGCGGCGGAGGTGTCGAAGGTAGCTTGACCTTCGCCGTGGGCGGTGATGATGGGGATGTAAGAGCCGTTCATGCCGTGCAAGAACACACTGGGTTGTTTAGGCTGGTCCATGACCTCGACCATGCAGACGCGGGCCTCGTATTGCTCGCTGACGTTGGTTTCAAAGGTGGGCCATGTCTCGGCACCAGGAATGATGTCTGTGAGACGCGACAGGAATTGACAGCCGTTGCAGACACCAAGGGTGAAAGTGTCCTTTCTCTCGAAGAAGTCCTTGAACTCCTTACGGGCACCTGAGTGGAGCAGGATGCTCTTGGCCCAACCTTGACCGGCACCGAGGACATCACCGTATGAGAAGCCACCACAGGCTGCCATACCAACGAATGATGCTAGCGAGACGCGACCAGAGAGGATATCACTCATGTGCACATCGACGGCAGAGAAGCCAGCAACGCTGAAGGCGAAAGCCATCTCAGACTGACCGTTGACACCCTGCTCACGCAAAATGGCGACGCGAGGCTTGGCGCTGATGGCCGAAGAGATGGTTGTGGTCAGGGGCAAGATGTTGTCCTTGGGGTTGAAGGTGAGCTTGTATGAGAGACCGGGGTCCTGGTTGTCGGAGGTGTTCTTCATCTCAACATCGGCACACTCGGGGTTGTCTCTGAGGCGCTGCATAGCCACAGAGGTAGCTTGCCAGGTTTGTTGCAGATTTTGGCGGGTTTCTCTGTAGATGACATCGGTCTTGTAGTGGAAAGAGATTTCTTGCTTGGTGACTGCAGGAACTCTACCGATCTTCTTGATCATGCCAGGAGGAGGACCGCAGCTTGAGAAGCAACGGTTGAACTCAATCTCGTCCTTCTTCCTGACCTGGAAGACGGCACCAATCTCCTCGTTGAACAGAGCCTCAATAACATCCTCGGTCTTGTCTGACTGTGAGATGCCGTCAAGCATAATCTCGAGACCAGTACGGCCAGCGAACATCATCTCGACGAGGGTGGTGAAGAGACCACCATCGGAACGGTCGTGGTATGCAAGAACAATGCCAGACTCGTGAAGCGACTCGACAGCGTCGTAGAAGTCCTTGAGCACCTCTGCATCACGAACATCGGGAGCCTCATTGCCGATCTTGCCGAAGACTTGAGCAAGAGCAGAGCCACCCATTGCCTTCTTACCGGCAGCAAGATCAACGAAGAGGAGAACAGTCTCGCCGACATCTTCGAGTCTGGAGAGAGTAGGAGTCCAGGTTCTGTCAATGTGGTCGACAGGGGCGAAGGCAGAGATGACCAGCGAAAGAGGTGCAGTGACCTCCTTGGCTTCCTTGGTCTTCTCATCTTGCCACTTCATCTTCATGGACATGGAGTCCTTGCCTACGGGAATGGAAATACCAAGCTCGGGGCAAAGCTCCATACCGATGGCCTCCACAGCCTCGTAGAGAGCGGCACCCTCACCAGGGTGACCACTGGCGGCCATCCAGTTGGCGGAAAGGCGGATGCGCTTGAGTCTGTCAGGGATGCTGGCAGCAGCCAAGTTCATCAAAGACTCAGCCACCGACATACGAGCGGAAGCAGCAGCCGAGATCAGAGCAAGCGAAGGACGCTCACCCATAGCCATAGCCTCACCGGTCTTGACACCGGCCATGAGCGAGGTGGCAGTGACTGAAACATCAGCGACGGGAGTCTGCCAAGGGCCGACCATCTGGTCACGGACAACGAGACCACCAACGGATCTGTCGGCGATGGTAATCAAGAACGACTTGGAGCCGACCGAGGGCAACGAGAGGACACGCTTGACGGCCTCGCCGAAGACATCCTTGGTGGAAACTTTGGGGAGGTAAGTAGCAAGAGTGGTGTCGAATTGGGGCAGCTTGAGTTTTCTAGACTCGACAATTCTTGACATCTTGGGAGGCTTGCCGAAGAGGATCGACATGGGGAGGTCGATAGGGCTGGGGTACTTCTCGGAGTTGCGGTCCATGAGGATCAGACGCTTCTCCTCTTTCGAGGCGCGGTCGCTGGCTTGACCAACGACAGAGAAACCACATCTCTCACGCTTGCAGATCTTCTTGAACAGCTCCAAGCCCTCGGGAGAGACGGCCATAACGTATCGCTCTTGTGCTTCACAGCACCAGATTTGAAGAGGGCTGAGGCTGCGATCAGCGTTATCGATCTCTCTCAGCTCGAACTTGGCACCGAGTCCAGCATCGTGGACAATCTCGGGCAGGGCGTTTGACAGACCACCAGCGCCGACATCGTGGATAAGCTGGATGGGGTTGTTGGAGCCAAGCGAAGTGCAGGTGTTGATGACTTCCTGAGCACGTCTCTGGACTTCGGCGTTGCCTCTTTGAACACTGGCAAAGTCAAGCTCAACGTTGCTCTCGCCGGACTGAACACTTGAAGCTGCACCACCTCCGAGACCAATAAGCATAGCAGGTCCACCAAGAACGATAAGGTGAGCTCCAGCGCTGACAAAGTCCTCTGACTTGAGAGCGTGCTGGGGACGGACAGTGCCGACACCACCAGCAAGCATGATGGGCTTGTGGTAACCTCTGATCTCAGTAGTGTTCTCGTCAATGGGAACTTCGGTGGTCAGAGTACGGAAGTAACCAGTAGTGCAAGGTCTTCCGAATTCGTTGTTGAATGCTGCGCTACCGATGGGAGCTTCAAGCATGATGTCAAGAGCACTGGCAATGTGGCCAGGTCTTCCAACGTCCAGTTCCCAAGGCTGTTCGTGGCCAGGAATGAGAAGGTCGGAAACGGTGAAACCAGAAAGACCAGCCTTGGGTTTTGAACCCTGTCCAACAGCACCTTCGTCACGAATTTCACCTCCAGATCCGGTGGCTGCTCCAGGGTAGGGAGAAACTGCAGTGGGGTGGTTGTGGGTCTCGACCTTGGCCAAGAAGTGGACGACTTCCTTAGTTTGCTTCCATTCACCAGTAGAGTGCTCAGGGGCCCAGAGACTGGCATTTTCACCCTGAAGAACGGCTGCATTATCGCTGTAGGCACTGACGACGTACTCGGGGTGCTTCTTGTGGGTGTTTCTGATCATGCCGAACAAGCTGTGAGGCTTGCGCATGCCATCGATGGTCCAGTCAGCGTTGAACTGCTTGTGTCTGCAGTGCTCAGAGTTGACCTGAGCAAACATGAAAAGCTCAACATCCATGGGGTTGCGCTTGAGCTGGTTTGAGTAGGCCTCGACCAGGTAGTCGATCTCTGAGGCGTCAAGAGCCAGACCGAGAGTACGGTTGGCCTTTTGGAGGGCATCCTTGGGCGAGCTACCTTCGGCGAAGAGTTCAATTTCTTGAGCCTCGGCGGGCTCGTGCTCGGCAAACATCAGATTGAGATCCGGAGCTCCAGATTCGATGGTCTGAGTCATACGGTCGTGAAGCATGTCAGGGTTTGGGATATCGTCCTTGGCAGGAGCGTCCTTGAAGCTTGCGGCAATAACCATACCGCGCTCGATACGCTTGATCTGCTTCTCGAGACCACAAACGTGGGCGATACTGGTGGCCTTTGAGCTCCATGGTGAGATAGTTCCGGCTCTGGGAGAAACGTAGTAAAGACGAGTGTTGTCGTCTCTGGCGTCACCTCCACGGTGGACGGCATCCAGAAGAAGTTGTGAAAGTTTGTCTTGAGTAGAGAGTTGAGTACCATACTTCAAAAGTTGGTCCAGAATCTTCGAGTCCTCTTCACTGAGCTCCTGCTTGGGGTTGACATAGTGCATCCATACTGCGCGCACTTCAGTGGCGCCGATTGCGGCAGCGATGCGAGCAGTGCGGAAACCAGAGAATGCAGAGGAACCTGGCAAAGCCAAGTAGGGTGTTTGTGAAACCATTGTGTTATGTGTTGAGCGACCGAGGCTCACACCAGAAGGAAGTGAGATGGATAAAGAAGCGTTAAAATAATGGTCGGCGCGAGATTTTTTGGAAGGGACGAGTGGAGGGGCTGCTTAAAACGGCTAGCGTCGTTTGAACCCTGATAACCTTTTGGCCTTACTGAGCCTCTTCCTTCAGTTTTGAGCAAGGTTGTTCTTGCAAGCACATGTAACTTGGCTTCATGTCTCGATTGGAGCCTTGAAGCCTTCACAGTGAAGAACATATTTCTTCTATACTACAGCTTTCACCTCACGCTGCTTCACCCACATTGCTCACTGATGATGTAGCAAAACGCGCACTGACTCACGAACCCCAACCTCCCCGGCGTTTGACATGGGGTTTTATCTAAATCGCCGTCAGGATGAGCAATACCATAGAAAATTTTCAGACGAAGTGGATTCTCGAGGCCGATATCGTGCGATTGGGAGAATACTGTAAGATTGTTTGCTCGAACTATCAATCCGTCCTTGCCTTGGAAGCATCGATTGTACTTGTGGCAGAAGTGTTGTCGGACTTGATTTCGTGAACTTTCATGTCCATGCCAACCCACAATTTCTTGCCTCTCCACACTACAGTGACACCTCCGTAAACTGCCCATGTCCAGATGGGTAGTGCCAACGTTTCGCGCGCAAGCCAAGCAAACAGCCAGACATGGAAAGGTCGTCGCTTGCCATCCTTTGGTGGACGTGCAAATGCTGGCGTGTTCTCGTCGACTTGGACTGACGCGCAAGAGTGCAGCTTGCAATATAATGTCCAGTCAACATAACACCACATGCACACGCTGAACATCCAGAACAAAGCAAAAGCGGTCCATGTCTGTGGTACACCGAGCTTGTTGTGGAAGAATGGCAGTGTTGTGAATGCAAAAGCACCGTAGAGTGAGCAGAGGAAAGCCTCTGTACCCGGCTCGACAAAAGTCGCCAGAGTGACTGTGAACTTCCTTACTCTGAGCCATCTGCTTCGGCGAGCGATATACTCGGCCACACTCATGCCAGCCATTGGCTGAATGGCCAAATCACCAAAGACCTGTGCATGCTTGCCCCATTTCTCACCACGCTCTTCTTCCGGAATCTTTCCCTTCCAAAGCAGGTCACCGATCAGATGATCCTCGCAGATGTTCTCCGAGAAGTAGTCGATGCCTTGTCCGCCGGTAAGACTGTTAAGATGCGATTTGCGGAACATGGTGGATTTGCCGACAATGCAAGGTGCGATGAGGACGGTATTGATGGCGGTGTAGAACTTTGCATGTGCCGATGACATGAAGAGTTCTTCGATTCTTCCGCCGCCTTCGCTCAAAACGTCCAGTGAGGCACTGTCAGATGCACGCAATTGGTGACCAGCAGTGCTCGTAGAGACGACTCGGAAGTTGTTGTCTGGATCGTGGCCCTCGAGGAGACCCTGTGCACTCTCAGGAACAGGAGTGCCTGCAATATCCACGACTAGCGGTAGCAGGTGGACGAATTTGTTCTTGATGCCTCTATTGCCGATCAAGGTATCGACCATTCTGCCGCAAGCCCCCCTATTGACCCAGACATTGCAGTCGATGATCCAAATAACGTCGCCCTTGGCCTCTCTGTACGCACGGCTCATGTTTCTGACTTTAGGGTTGGGTCCAAGTCTCGTGTCTGCCGCATCTCCCTGAAGTTCTGGGTCTTCCTCTTCAACAAGCACATGAGCGTCGAAGGTCGGATTGTCTTTGATGAGTTGCTGGAGAATGGGAAAGGCCGGATCTTCGCGATCAGCCACGCAGAGGAAGACAGTCAATTTGTGTTTTGGGTACTCCTGGAGGAAGGTCGACTCCAGACATTGGTACAGACTGGGCTCGAGGCCTTTTACAGGTCGGATGATTGTGACATGCGGCGCATCAGAGTCGGAGACTTGCGGTTTCGGTGGTGGACGAGAATAGTGACGCCTCCTATGTAGTGTCAGTACCATTCAGCAGTGATGCAGCATCACGTACTCACACTTGGGTATAGCCCACGGCGCAAACTAAGGAGACTGCGGCGTACCACACGGTGCAGACTACCGCGGCTCCCAGTGCAATCGACGAGACATGAGCGGCATGACTTTCGTCACTTCGAGACACCAACGTCTCTGTGATAGCACTCAATCGGTTCATGCGCTGCGAATGTTGTGTCCTGACAATGTCAACAATAACTTCCGACTTGTTGATCGGGAGAGACATCTCTCGGCCCGAAACTAAAATAGATTGACCATGACCTCATCTTGCAAATGGGATGACCCTGTCGCTGATATCTTCCCTTTCGACATCCAACCACAAGGTGTGTGACACTTTTCTGGTAGTTCAAGGACGTGTCAGGCACACAGATGTAGGCACTCAGATAGAACCGATGTCTTTAAGGGGTGCATTAGCGTCACACTGTAGAAGCTGATGTTGATCATCAATTGTCCTGACAGTCCAATGCATCTCAGAACATTTTCTGGAAAGTCGATATTGAAACAAGTATTTTGCACATATCGCAGCGACAAGGTGCCTCAGAGATGAGACACGAGTAAAAGAGATGCTCAACGGTACTCAGGATGGGTTGGTATCGTCAAATACCGAGGAAGTCGTGTGGTGCTGCTTCAATATCGTCGACAACCTCAGCAAGGCATGTCAGGAGTACCACCCTGACTCCCAGCCACCTCCAAACAAGATGTCATGAGTAGTCGCACGTGCACATATTCGGATAGGCAGGTCATAATATAGGGCTGTGAGCACTTTGAATTATGTGATCGTCTATGAACATGCTTTCTCAGAGAGCATGCTATCGGAAACTAACTTGGTCCGTTGTCCGTTCCACAGACAGCTATCGAACGAGTAATAATGACCTCTCGACATGTCCAGGAAGGAGCATCGCAACCATGACAGGTGTGTCGAAATCGGTCAGAAAGCTCGAGCGGTGAATTCGGCCTCTTAGTGGATGGTGACAGTCCTCGGACCAGTACACCAACCAATAAACAAAATATACCGTCTCGATACAGGTATGTCGCTCTAAAAACAACGCTCCAGTGTAAAAAGCAAATGCAGCGTTGTAATGTGTCGTTGAAGAAGAGAAAAGCAAAGAGAGGCGATGAGCAAAAGGTCGTTAGAGGGGTATGGTAGTTCATGAAGCAACGGCTTTCCAGACTTTGTCGGCTTCGTGTTGACCGACTCGGGCGAAGCAACTTGACAAGGTTGCCTTGATGGTATCGTTGGTGTGTTTTGGGAATCTGTACACTGTTAGAGATAGCTGGACGGTGCTGTGAGCATAACCACATACCTCTTCTTCAGAGCCTTCGACAGCTCGATCTTGTTGAGGTTGCTGCCGTCGACGGCTTCCTTGAACTCTGCCAGGTCTGAGCCTTGTAGAGGCTTGGGGGCTGGTTTTGCGGCCTTGCCAGAGATTACGCTCATGATGGGCCCCTTCATGCCAGTCGAGGCACCGACGATGGTCATGGTGTCGTTGGTGTTCGATCTTTGCATCAGAGGGAGCTTGGGTGGTTTCATCTTGCCATCCAACTGCGTCTGAGCACCGATGACTTTGGAAGCCACAACGGCTGATGTTAGTGGAGTCTGCCAGTAAGCAGTCGAGAAGGGATTGATGGATGGTTGAGTGAGAGCTGCGATATGTCAGAAACAGTATGTCACACACAGGATCATCGACTTACGGATGAGGAAGTCGATCTTCATGCTGTCGAGATCGACAGGTGACTCCTCAGTCGATGGAACGACCACGCCCTGAGCGTTTTCCCAGCAAAGACCTGTGCTGACAGGCTTAAGGTCGCCGGTGATCATGTGCCTCTTGTTGTCGGCAGCATCATCGTCCAGGAATTCATCCATCTCTTCGGCATCACCCACACTCTCTTCATCTTCCTCGCCATCGGAGCCGATATCTTCACCCTCCTCAGGCTCTTCCCATTCTGCTTCCGAGTCATAGTCGTAGTCAGTGTCCTGGCGGAGCTTGCTGAACGGGTTCTTGCGTAGCTTGGCAGCGTTCGTCGAAGAGACCTTCCGTGAGTAGGTACCGAAGTACGCCGGTCTCACATCCTCGCCGAAGTGGAGATGGCGGACAATCAGAGAGTCGAGAAGGTCGGTGGGACGATAGTGCTCGCCTGATTCGTCGGTCAAGTCAATGGGAGCTTGTGACGAGCCTTGTAAAGACTCGATGACTTCACGTGCAGTTGGTTGCCAGAGTCCACGTGAACGCGTTCGCTCCTTGGGAAAGAGAGACTGTAGAGAGGAAGCGGGCGACATGGTGGAGGGTTCCTTCTTGGAGACGCGTTGTAGAAGCTTGTCCATTTCTTTGTGTGAAGACTCGAGCTCACCGGCGTTGAGCAACGGTAGTTGAGGGGCACATTTGGTATGAGCCTTCAACTGAAAGGCCAGGAACATCTTCTGGTAATCAGTCTGTTTCGGTGACGTTTGAGGTGTAGGAGATGTCATGGGAACATCGGAGGATTCGGGAGGTTGCGATGCAGTGCTTTCCTGTCTGACAGGAGTAGGCGGGACTTTTGTAGGGGTTGCTGGGGATTTCTGCGATGAAGGCATCTTGAAAAAGGACGCGATTTTGGGTTGCGCCTGGAGGGAGTTAGAATGCAATCGAGAGACTGAAACGGACAGACGAAACCGACCTTTGCTTTCTTCAACTTCTCTTCCTCCTCTTTCGCTTTCTTCAAGTCCTTCTCCCTTTGCTTTGCTTCCTTCTCCTCATTTTTGCGACGTCTTTCCTCGTCCTTCTTTTGCTTCTCCTCTTCTCTTTTGAGCTTGGCCTCGGCCTTGACCTTGTCGCTCTCTTCCTTCTTCAAACGCTTCTCTTCTTTCTCAGCAGGTGTGCGCTTTACTCTTTTCTTTGGCGGAGCATTGGGGTCTGCAGGTTGATCGCCAGCTGCCGATGCAGCACTGCTCAGGGCCGAACTGCTTGGAGCAGGACTGGCTCGACGAATTGTGTCCTGGTTTGCGGGACTAGCGGTGAGCGGCGGTGTCGGTACCTGACTCTCTGACTTGGACACGGAGGTCTGGTCGTCGTCGGGTAGAGAGCGTTTACGCGACGGCTCTGGTGAAGTGATGTCCATGGCGTCGGTCATGGCTCGTGATGACAGAGAGACAATGTGATGGTGAAGAAGATCAGAATCGGTTATACGTAAATTAGACGGCGACAGGTCAATGCCCGGCGGGTTGCAGGTGTTGTGTCGAAGAAAGTGTGATAGCGGGCTGGAGGTTGACGCGAGACGCGGAACGCGCCAAATTGAACTGCATCAAGAAGGAGCTGCACAAGCCACTCTCCGCCTTCCCCGCCAACTCGCGCTCCATCTTCGAACCCTGACAACCTGCTCTCTGTCCTTCACAATTGTGAATGAAATGGACGACGAATTCGATCATGACATGCTATTCGAGTTCGAGAGCCCCGTAGCATCTCCTGGCAGTCGAGATGCTTTCCTCTTGGACGGGCCTCAACTCAGCCGCCAGAACAAGCACAACGACGTAATTGCTCAGATTGAAGCAGTCTTTGAGACTGTAGCAGATGCTCTACTCAACGAAAGGGCTGACATAACTGTATCATTGGCTGCTCATTCAACAAGCAGTCAAGATGACCTGTCGACCCGAGGTCCTAAAGCGACCTTCACTTTCCCTGGAAAGAACGCCAGTGATGCTTGGAGATTCTGTTGGTAACATGGAGATATCTAATAACTCATAAACTGATAAGCAGATTTAGCTGTGGTTATCAGGATTCTTGAGCTTATTCACGAGTCACTCTCCGACGGCGTCATCTTGACCAAACGGCATGTGAGCTAAGACTGAGTGCAAGAGGCCGCCATCTGACTTTCCTTCTCTAGAGATCTGTACTATCGCGATCCAGCTTTGTTCGGTAAGCAAACAACTGTCGACCGCTATGTCGACCAGATTGCCGCCGCTTTTGCCGTACCTAGGTCATCTCTCAATGTGGTTCGTACGCTACTATCACAGCGATCGCAACTTACTAAGCATTGTAGACTGCCGGAGTCAAAGGCTTGATGGCCGGAGCCGCTGTGATCCATCGACGAGATGGTTCAAAGATTGGCCTTACCAATGTGCAGAATGGTGTTCTTGTACCAAGCATGGAAGAAGTCTTGTCTGTAGACCTGAGTCGAGTCAGGTGGATACTTGTCGTTGAGAAAGAGGTAAGGTAAACAGGAGCTTGGAGGCCTATAAGATACTGATTTAATCTAGGCGACATTCCAATCAATCATCTCGTCCGAATTCTGGCAGGAGATGATGTGGCATGCCGTAATTGTCACCGTGAGCTCGCAGCCTTGACGCTTCCTAAACGTCAATCTGACAACCTCGATATTAGGGCAAGGGTTATCCAGATATAGCGACTAGAGCGATAGCTCGCTTCATGAGTATTGCCTCGCCTCAGAACGGCTTCGCAGAACCTCCAGTCTTTGGCCTTGTGGACTACGACCCCGACGGCATGGCGATATTACACACATACAAGCACGGCTCGAAGAAAATGTCTGAAGATAATGCTGCACTTATCGTGCCGACAATACAATGGATGGGTTTGCGCAGTCGGGATATTACGGACGAAGACCACACCCATCGGAACCAAGGACTAATGCCCTTGACTCGGCGAGACCGCCACAAAGCCAGGAAAATGCTCGAGTGGGAACAGTTCAGTGATCTCGAAGAAGCGGCACAGTGGCGGCGTGAGTTGCAGGTCATGCTGATGCTCAATCTGAAGGCAGAAATACAGATTATCGATTCCGACCCATCTGGTCTCGCAAAGATGATAAAGTATGCTGTAAAAGACACATGAGCCCGCTACACTTCAGACTTCAGAGGGAAATCCAACTTTCTACAAGGCGGCACGTCGATGCGAGGACGCATTGTCTAAGGAATTGAGTCGGACACGATTAGAAATAATTCCGAGGATTGCTGACTATGCTCGATATGTAGCCGGAATGACTGGCTACAAATTCAACATCACTCTGCTTACATGCGGGGGTTTTATGCTGCATTACAAATGCCTATAAGCACATGTGATGGTGTTTCACGTTGCCTTATGTCTGAACGTTCCTGACATTCATGCAAGGCCAATCCTAGTAGATCCATGTCTACTGGGTGTGGTGACATCTCACTGGCGCAAAGCCACACTTTCCACGAAACAGGTCAAGAACCAAATCTTCCAACATGACGCGGCCAGCCTTCGAAAAAGACAGTAAGAATCTTCTTTGTCGCATTGCATCCAAGTGCCGCACCAATAGAGGGTGAACGAAGATGGTGAGGGGTCCAATGCACCCGCTTGACAGGGGAACGAGTGGTTCAAGAGAAACAGCGCTGCATGTCGAGACCACCAACACGCTTTTCTATTCCGGAGTGATACAGCAGCTCGTCACATCGGGACCTTTGTATCAACTGGAAGAATTTTCATTTGCTACGTCGTATGCGGAAGTACTTGTAATGTGGGTAGAAGGTAAGATGAAGGGTGCTGGTGGCGCATCCTTTTCATATTCCTTAGACTGTCGAACTTGCCTCTTCTTTTCTATATCACGATACGAGATCCATCGACAGATTTGCCGTTGATCAAGACTATTTCTTATAATCTCTCCAAGATGCAGCAAGCGCTCCTCACAATTGCGATAGTTTTGTCGGCGTCAGCAAATGCAGCAAGCTGTCAGCTTTCAGCTTACTCTTGCTTGGCCTCAAACGCGGCGGCCTCTGCATACTGTACCTCAGCACTCGGTGTTGCGGCACAGGCAGTTGTCACTTCGATGGCCATTGTCTCGAAAACGAAAACACTGTCCGACGTTCCTACCAGCACGGTCACTGTCACTTCGATCAAGTCGATCGTATCCCACAGCACTGCAACGACATTCACGACATCCTCGGTGAAAGCAACTCGCAGAAGGCGCAGAAGAGCTGCATCATGCAATGAGCCTGAGGATATTCTGTCTGGTCTAGACGACTCAGCACTTTCAGAAGCATGCTCTTGTATTGGTGCTCTGCCGACTGGCGAAGGCGACTTGCTCAAGGCTGAGCCATCAACGACGACCATCACCGGAGAAGTATGGTTTACCGTCGCTCCTCAAGTCACAGTCTCAATCACTAAGACTGTATCAACCTTGTCCGTCGAGACAGTCAAATTGGGAGCCCCCTCTTTTACTCAAGTCTGGGGGCCCACAGCCGGCTGTGATGATATCGGCATGGCATCTGCGCAGTCCTACATAAGTGGAGACATGGACGAAGAACAAGTCACTAGCATCTGTAAGGCGACTTGTATGAGTATGTTGGCGGATCTAATATGTTTAGGATGATGCTGACTCTAGATCAGAACAAGACGACTGTGATTTCTTGTATGTGCAGTCGATCTATCCAGCAAACAACTTCTGGAACTGCTATTTCAACAATCATACTTTTGACGAAACTAAGGATCTCAATTGTAGCAAGGACAAATCGATCTGGGGTATGGCAAAAGGTCACAGGTAAGCTTGACGGGACCAAAAACAAGAGCAATGGCTGACCAATTTTCAGTGTGATCGGACGAGGCTAGGATTGATGGACGATAAGTACCAAGATGTTCAGAGCACTGTAGCAGGACTAGCTGCTCGGAAGACATTTCGTGAAAACATGTTCAATCAAGAAGCAAGGAGGAAGAGACAGATTCAGGATCTAGGTGGAAAACAGTATCGAGTACAAGCTGGTGGGGAAGGTTTGGCGAGCTCCCCCGGATTCATGTCAACACGGACCCCCTTTGTCTGGACCTTAGCCAATGACGCCGATTTAACGGCGGCCATGTGTTTCGTAGCAACCTGAAATAGCAAAGCAATTCCATCAAACATCAATTTCCTATGTCTGAAGACTTCCGACAGTGACGCGCTCAGTATGGACGATCTTCTGAATACGGACTGGAAGGCTCCGCCGCCGCCGGCCAAGCAGAATGCCCCTCGGCCAGCATTCGGCACGCCCATGTCCATCCCTAGTGCACCGTCTAGCTCGCGTGCAAGTCCGGCTCCCTCACCCTTTGGCAACAACCTGCCTGCTCCGAAAGCCCCTACAAAAGCCCCATCGCCTGGCAATGACATCTTCGCCAATCTGGTGTCCACAAATGCAAACAAGAACCAAGGCAACCTCAGTCTCCTGGAACGTCAGAAGCAGTTGTTGCAAGAGAAGAGCAAGCAAGAGCAGGAACAACGCCAGAGATATGCCCAGCAGTATGGCAACGAGGCAAGCTTCTGGGACAATCTAGGAAGTGGAAAAGGCACGCCTCAGCCAACCGCACAGCGCGTCGCACCTCCTGCCCAGGACGATGAAGACGACCTGCTTGCTGCTTTCAATTCGGCTGCCCCTGTGGACAAGTCATCACATTTCCCTGTGCCTGCTGCCTCTACTGTCACTAGTGGACGCAACACTCCGGCCGTCGCCAACTCGACCAACTCTACTTCTCTGCTCGCAGATGACGATGATGATCCGTTCGGTCTGGGAGCAGCCCCTCAAAGAAAACCCAGCCCTTATCAGCGTCCTCCTTCGAACACAAACGACGACGATGACGATATCCTTGGCGACCTTGGAAAGCCTGTAACGGCCAAACCACCTCGACGCGAACCTCCCAGACGCGAGCCTGTTGATGAAGCCTTCGCTGTCAATGATCGCCGCTCTCCTGCACCTTCGGATCCTCTCGACCGTCCGATTGCCGAACTGGTTGATATGGGCTTCCCCGCCGACCGATCCCGGGCTGCCTTGCAAGAGACAGGAGGTGATGTTCAGTCAGCTGTGGGGTGGTTGCTCAACCAGGCGCATCAAGAGTCAAAAGAGAGAACACAAGCCCGTGGTAGCGCTCGTGCGAGTCCAGCTCCTCAAGCTCGTGATGAGTCAAGACGTGGGAGAGGTCTCTCAGACGATGCGTTGCCTCCTTGGATGCGACAGGAGTCCCGTCCGAGCTCGAGTCAACGCAAGCAGGACAACGGAACTCCCTCTTCGGAAAAGGACGTGGCTGCCTATGCACAAGAGTTTGGAACATCCTTTTTAAAATCTGCTGGCTCTCTCTGGAAGACGGGCCAGAAGAACTTGAAGAAGGCCGTCGCAGAGTTCCAACAACCAGAGGGCGACCTAAACACACCCAAGTGGATGAGAGATGTAAGCGCTGATAGAGCACCTTCGAGACCCGGACGCTCCTCGACTCCCCGCGCAGCTACGTCTGCACCTGCTCAGACTGCCGAGGAGTTGACCAATGAAGCCATGCTGCTAGAGGCCAGGGATGAAAGACCACGACCAACAAATTCGCGTACTCCTGAGATACGTGAGTCTGTATCAAGACCTGATTCTAGAGTGCGATCTCCAGCCCAGGATTTACCTGTACGCGCTCAGCCGCAATCGCGATTTGCACAGCAAGCACCACCCCCGCAGGCTCAGCGTCCCAACACCAAAGTTAGTCGCTTTGATGTCGAGGAAGAGTCATCACAGGCATATGTCAGCTCTGCAAGACGGAGGAGACCCGCCAAACCAGAGCCTCAGCCAGAACCCGAAGTCGACTTGTTCAGCCCAGCACCCGTCCAGCCTCCTTCACAACCCACCTCTACCAGGGCCACGCCTGCGCCGCGACCAGTCGCAGCCAAGGCTTCCACTCCAGTATCCCAAGCCCCACGATCGAAAGCACCTCCACGAAACGTTCCCGCCATCTCTCCCTCTGCGCTTTCAACATCCAGCTACCATCGCCGCGCAGGTACGGAAGCCTTCAAGAGAGGAGACTTCGATGCTGCACACAATTCATACTCTGCTGCGCTTACTCCCCTACCTCCCACTCATCCCTTGATAATCATTGTCCTCTCAAACAGAGCTTTGACGGCCATCAAGACCGGCGACCCAAAAGCAGCGATCATCGATGCCGACCGTGCGTTGACCCTCATCGGCTCCAGTAAAGGCGAAAACGAAAAAATCGACCTCGGCAGCGGCGAAGGTGAAAAAGACATGAAAGAATTCTATGGCAAAGCCCTCATGCGCAAAGCAGAAGCACTAGAAAACATGGAGAAGTGGTCAGATGCCGCTCTCGTCTGGAAAGATGCCATTGCAGCAGGCGTGGGAGGTGCCGTAAGCTTACGAGCTCGCGACCGCTGCGAGAAAGCCGCTACTGGAGGAACAGCAAAACCAGCCACTCCTCGACCTGCTGCCGCTGCTACCAAAGCACCAGCGGGTAGACTCGCCCAACCCAAACGTCCTGCAGTCTCTCAAGTACAGTCGCAAGAAGCAGTTCGCAAATTGCGTGAAGCAAACGCCGCAGCCGATAAAGCTGACGATGAGAAATTCGCACTTTCCGATCAAGTTGAAGCCAAAGTCATCGCGTGGAAAGGCGGAAAAGCTGATAATCTACGCGCTCTGCTGCAGAGTCTGGATACAGTGCTTTGGGCTGAAGCTGGGTGGAAGAAGGTCAGCATGAGTGATTTGATTATGCCCAACAAGGTCAAGATTGTGTACATGAAGGCGATTGCCAAGGTGCATCCTGATAAGGTATGTTTAGAATCTTCTCTTGGACACATGTTGTGTGGTTTGAGGACATTAAGTGCTGACTTGTACGAACAGATTCCGCAGACTGCTACTACGGAGCAGAAGATGATTAGTGGATCAGTCTTTAGTACATTGAACGAGGCTTGGGATAAGTTTAAGAAGGACAATGGGTTGTGATCGCACGACTGTGTTCAGGTAAAACCATTATTGCCAGATGATTGGAAATTATAGACATCTTTTTCTTTTCTTTTTCTTTTTCTTCTGCTTGATCAGAAATTCATGACTGTATTCTGTGCATCGGGGCTGTGAAAACTATGCAGAAATTCACAAATTATGCGTGATGGTGCAGCTTCCGAAGCCTTGTTCACGGAAGAGTTGAGGACGACGTTTCCTTCGTGCTTGCCTTCGTCATGGATGTCCAGCCGCGAAAGGATTCCAGCTACTGCGATATGAACGTCAAGGTCCAAGTTGTCGCGATACAGCATACTGAAGCCTGTTGAGACTCGAGAGCTTCGCCTTATTCAGGACGTCGTTGATTCGGGTGGCTTCTCCTTTCTGATGGCAGTAGGCACCGGTAGTCTTGTTCAAGGTCTCAGCAGCTCCTATCTCTTGTTCAGTAGCCTAATTTTTATTGAGGTCATAGGCGGGTTTGCAACGTGGCGATGCGTGACTTTACGGTGCTACCAAGCCCCAGACCTCTCATGAGAAATCGTTACACTCCATAAAGATTCATGCAAATTCTCATCGCTACTTGGTCGCAACAATTAATTCAACACTCATATGCAACTCCAATATCATCCAGGCTCACTCTCAAAAACATGGACGACTCGCGACGCAATCGACACCTCTACAACAACTCAAATCTTTCGGATGTCGTATTGACATTCGGTGATGAGAGGATTCATGCACACAAGGACATCCTGCGCTCAAAATCAGAAGTGTTCGTCGCAGCATTCTCCGGCAAGTTCGGCGAAGTCAACGAATACGCCGCTGAAGGCCATTATGACGCTGCAATACGCGCTATGATCCAGCATATCTACGGCTTCGGTATCGCACCGGAATATTATCCCAACCGAACTACACAACCTACGAAAGAAACAAGACCGTAGCCGCAGTCGTCGCCAAGTGTGAGCTTTTTCTCGATGTCTATCTTCTCGCCAACGAATACAACATTGTTGGACTCATTGTTGATGTGACTGAAGCGATCATCTATTGCCTGAACTACTTGCTGTGTGTCCAGAGATTCGAGCAACCGTCACCGCGCGCTCTGGAATCTGTCATATCGAGCGTAATATCGCTCTTTGAAGAGTATGTCTTATTAGACGAGACCCTAATCGATGCCACAGCCCTTTTCTGCCTTCAAAGGCGTTACAATGTTATGCAGAAGTGCAATTGCTCGGCGGCACAGTGCATCAAACGTCCGACCGAGCTCGGTGCGTGCTACACCATGCGCTACAAATACTCAACCACAGATCCGAGCTTGGAGCTGCTTGTCGAAAAGATGTCCGTAATCGATCTCGATATCGACGCTGACGACCTTGGATTTTTGAAATCAGGAGCTTGGCATGGGTTCGAAAGATAGTGTCGTGGTTGGAGGGACGAATGGTATGAGCTCAAGAGGCTCAGGGCACTGCAGAGCGCCAGAATATGTTCTTGCTTAGATGTAGTTACTTCCTTCGAGACTTGTTGTGCAGTTGTGTATTCAATGAGTAGACGCCTCGCCCCCATTTCACTCTGAGCAACTTTGAGGGAACCTGTCCCTGTGGACGAGATCAGGCAGACACTTGTTAGAAATGGTATCGTAAGGTGAGTCATGCGGTCGAGCACTAACCTCTATTCAACATTTTCTTTCTGCTTCTCTCTCCATCCGTTAGTCCACGATCCCGCTCGGAAACTCTGCAAATCTCGTCAACCCACTTCAAAGAGTATATGCAAAAATACTTAACCTACACAACCACAGACCATGGCTTCTTCAAACATGTGTTCATCAAGCATTCCTCTCCCAAGCATGTCTCCCTCGCACATCTCCCCGAGCATCTCTTCCCCGAGCATCTCTTCCCCGAGCATCTCTTCCTCGAGCAGCTCTCCTCCGGGCGAATTTTCCTCAAGCGACTCTTTCTCAAGCGACTCTTCTATAACGACTACCTCAACCCCTGCTCCGAACAAAACTACTACCTACAAGGATGAGATTGCCAACGGAATCATGCTGATCTTTGACGGTAAGGTCAAGCTGGTTGACAGGGAGCTTCTGCGAAGCGCCTCTGCAGTCTTCCGCAAGGCGTTCGACGGCGAGTTCTCCGAGGCCGCTACCAACAGCTACAAGATCCAAGACCACAGTCAGGAAGCAGTGCTGATTATGATACAATGTATCCAACGTGACCAGCTTAACCGCGAGAACACCAAGCGTTACTTCGAAAACCCAGATGACCACGACGCATCGGAGCAGACCAGAAACTTTGGTTACGACTGGAGCATCGAGCTGGATACCTCAGACCCGCACAGCTTCTCACGCAACGTGGACTTTTGCCTGGAGGTCTTCCTTCTCGCCAACGAATACGATATCCCTACCTTGTCCATAGAAGCCATAAAGCTCCTCATCGACCTTAGAAAAGAAGTTTTGATGCTTGGCCTCCCCTTTTCTACCGACGAGATTGTGGACAAAGTCGTCGAACTCTACGACACCAACCATGTTTCGACTCCATCACTGATGCAGAGGTTGGCCTCGGAGAGCGTCTGGAACCCAGACGAAGTCTCAGAGATATACTGCAAGGTCGAGGCTAGATATGGATTCATCGAGGGGATCTGGCAGCACATCGGTCGTAGATGGGGTGTGAAGGATCAATACCATGCTTCTTTCGTGCTGGAGATGAACAAGGTCCAGGAGGAGAAAGAACTTGCCCAGAACTCGTACTACTATTATGATGATTACGAGGGTGGTTGTGGGCTGGAGGACTACTACTATGGTAATGATGACTGAATGGATGTGGTAATTTGGATTTGCCTTTGGGTAGCATTGCGTTGCGTTGTCCCCTTACACCATCTTGCGCTCTTTCTTGTCTGTATCAATGCAAGATATTGATTGAAACCAGTCTGTACTCAATGAAAGCTTGTACAACATTCACTATCTGTGCGTCCCGTCTGAACTCACATTATACATCGGAGAAATGCAGAAGCTCCACTCACTCTTCGGGGAAGCATCTTCGCGCCTTCCCAGTCTGTATCACGTCGTTGTTTGATGAAGCTGGGCAGACCTTTGCAACGCCGCGTCATTGCGTGATTGAGATGGTCGAACTGAGAATAGGGCGACCACAGACCGAAGGCTCTGTTCTAGTCAAAAGTTGGGTCCCTATGCGCAGCAGTTAACATGAATTTGCAGTAGTTTTACAACTCCAGGTGCTTGGTATTCAACTCGCTGGCCAAGGTGTCCAAGACATATCGAGCCAAACTTGAGTGTGACTAACATGCAGCGAGAAAGAGAGACTTCTTGAAGACTCATAACGTGCACTGCATACGAATAGAGTCATCTTGCAAAGGCAGTGGCCTACACTTCCTCAAAGATGAACTCAGCTTCTACATTTGCAACAAAAACTAACAACGGTTTTGCAACAGTTACAAAAGTCGTCCTTCGTCCACTTTGCATCTCACCCTGAATGCACCTTCCAAATCTACGGCGTTTGCGACTTCTTTAACCGAGTCAGCAGTGCGAACTTCAAATTGGGCCAAGAACCGTACAATGTACGAAAATCCTCATAACCACGGTGATGTGGTGCTTGTCGTAGGAGGTAAAAGATTTAGAGCGCACAAAAAGGTCCTAGGTGCGATGTCTGAAGTCTTCCATGCCGCCTTTACCAACCAAGAGTCCGAGAATAACATCGAACTCGAAGTCACCGGCCACTCCCCCGAAGCAGTCAAAACCATGCTGAAGCATTGTCATGGCATCAGACTTAACCCTCATGTTGAAATCGATCGTCTGGAACAACACACCGACATACACTACTACTCGGACGAAAATGACTATGCAACAAGGAAGATGATCAGAGATCGAGTGATGGCTCGTCGCACCGCGGTCCAGGATCATACCATCGAAAAACGACTGCATCATCTCTTTGAGGTCTATCTCATTGCAGACGAGTACCGTATCACTTCTCTGACCACTCACATCACGGAGAAGGTACACTGTCTATTGAACACGACGATACACAGATATCTCAAGAACCAGAAGAGGTTCGATTTCTTGTTCGCCAAAATCACGGAGTTCTTGGAGAACAGCAATCTATGTGATTGGTCGCTGCTGCATGTTACGAATGCCTTTGTGGAGGGAAGTTTTGGTTTGAAGGATTATGGAACTATGAGGGGGCCTACACTTGCTTCGATATATAGATGGAGAAAATTGGTTGCGAACCTGGCTCCTCTGATGGTGAAGAAAGTAATTAAGTAAGGAGAAGGATTAGAAGTCTGAGGACGGAGCATGGTACGTCTGACCACAGTTGGCATCTGCAGTCTTTTCAATGACATGTTTGAATTTTGATGACTCGGAAGACGACAGCCTGATAAATCATGCTGTCTCATGCTCCTCGTTCCTCTTTGTTCTCTTCAACTTGTCTATTCAGTGTTTTCGACAACACAACCAGAAGCGTTCGGTACCAACAACGGCGTACACATTACCGTGACCTCACTAACTATCAGCCGACTATTCACTCGGATGGAAGGACAACGGCGAGATTCGGTTTCAAGACCCTATGAATATCTTGCCAAAGTCATGTCGGAGCAAGTGGTCTAGTGATCGTCCGTGGATAGGAGTCTTGCCTAAAGCTTTAAGATAATGAAACCGGGAGGGCTGTAGTAGATGCCCACGAAGTAGCATTGGTATGTACGGCTAGAATGAGCGGCTATTAGGGATCAAAAAAATGACAATTCCGTTCAAAAGATCATCCCCGATGACCATGACGCAAATCGTATATAGTTTCTCGATGACTAAGCCATTCTTTGTACAGTCTACTTTATTGTTATTCGTTAGTATCGCGAGGCAAACTGCTTAAAATGTTACTTACTCGATAAACACAGAATGCTAGGACCTTTTGCAGCAGGTAACTATCAGTTAGGCAGCCGCCGTGACTCATTGAAGAGACGATAACTTGTATGCTTCGCTCCACTCCAGTCTCTCACTCCCATCTACACTTGCAACTCAAATCTCGGAATCCAACTACACCAACCATGTCTTCCACCAGCCACGTGCCGAATATCAACCCTACCAACATGGATCGCACCTCAGTCCTTGTCTCCCATACAGAGCCCAGACTCTATCACAATGGCGTTGCCTCCGAAGGGGTCAGACTGAGCTTCGATGGCGAGAGCATAGTAGTCAATAAGACGGTACTGACGAATGCCTCGGAAGTGTTCGCCGCCGCTTTCAACGGCAACTTCTCAAACACTGCTACCCAAGAATATACAATCGAGGGTTATAGCAAGTCCACGGTCCTCGAACTACTGAACCACATATACGGCACCAATACCGACTTTGGCATCATATGGTGGGAAAGTCTTGACGATGCAGTCAAAAAAGATGCTTGCTACCATTTGAGAGAGGTCCTACTCATCGCAGATGAATATGGCCTCCCCGACTATTCTGAGGACTCTGGTTTTGGCAGGGATTGATCGCATCTGGCATCTCAGAATGGTACAGATAGACGCATATTTCAAAAGCCCATCTTTGCCGCACATTTTTGCAGCACTTCATGTTTGTATGACGCATCGGATGGATACTCAGACTAAAGACTTGCGCAACTTATGACACACTGTTTATCTTCTGCTTCTGCGTTCAGATGAGCAGAAACTTCGCGGTGACTGGTTGCGGTGACTGGAAAATAAGAAGGAGCGACCATAGAATCTGATGCCCATCTCATTCTCGACGCTACTTCTTCCTTACCTCTCAGAAAAATACAGATTCACAAGTAAGGTAACAAATTTCATCGCCCATCAAACAACATCCTTCAGCTTCGACAAAACCATGGCTCCAATTATCACCAAATATTTGACTGAAGCCGAGCTACCACATTACTACAACAACGAGAGCCTATCCAACGTTGTACTTCACGTTGGTAACAAGACAATGTTCGCGCACAAGAAATTGCTCGCTGCAAGAGGCAGAGGTTCCCGCGTCTTGCGCAACGAGTTTAAGGAGAATTCGCCGTTCGCGAAGGCTGTCGAGTACACAATCGAAGGACATGATGAGGAGATCGTAGAGGTTATGATAAGGCACATCTATGGGTTCCAGTACGATAACACACTGGTGCGCAAAAACTTCGATACCGAATTGGCCAAAACAGAACGCCTAGAATGGCTTATCAGCGTTTACCTTATCGCTGTGGAATACAGAGTCCCGTCTCTGAGCATTCTCGTCACTGACAAGCTTGTTGGAATGCTATCCGAAGGCTTCCATACTTACAGATCTCGGCATGGAGACAAACTCAACAAGGAGCAGAAAGCAAGGATAGCCGAGAGCAAGCAAGTCCTGGAGAGAATCGTCGCTCTGTACGAGCAGAACGCTCTGCCCGACAAGTTGACATGGAAGATCAAACCGTACGAGCTATTCCACAAGGCTGCTCGACAGATGGTGCAATACAGATCTTTCTGGGTGGCTGAACTCTGCGGTGGCTCCGATGAACGATACACTCCATTTGCCATACGAATGGCTTGGTGGTTCGCGAGGATAAAATTCGACAACATGCAGTGTGTGGACTGTGGTTTTGACGAGGAACCCCACTATCACTACCTCTACTACGGAGAGTGGCCTGTGGAGTTCAGGGATTTGCTGTGGCGTGGCTTCCATGAACATATTGTGAAGCAAGATTACCGTGTAGGAGAAAACATGTTCTGAGAAAGCATGCTCTGAGAAACAGGATACACCGGCATCGCAAATCACATTCAAGACCCGCAGTTTATTTCGATTCAGCTCCCTGTTACTAGCAATTATAGTAAACAGAAACTTACGTCGCGTTTTATACCTTAGGCCTTCTCAGACAAAGGAGTCGTTGTTTAATAATACGTGCTATTCTTGAAGAATGATGACTGCCATTGAAGCCCCAAATCAGGTCAAAGAAATATCATATCATCCGGCTTGGGTTTGTATCGCGGCCAATAACCCGCACACCTGTCATCTGTGAAATCGCTCAAGTTCTTGCGGTATCGTTTGACTGTTGCCACAAGCAGTGTCGTACATCAAGGTATGTGTGTCAAAAAGCGTGATAATTAGCTCGAAAGGAGAACATAGGCCGTTCTGCGATGCTATCTTGCCGTTTGCAGAAGGCCAGTACTAATGCAACCGCATTGGCAAGAGATAGTGTATGATAGAAGTTTGCAAGAAGATATACACACATGTGAAAGTCAACTTGTCGAGTGTCCATGGAATCAAAGCCGTAGATATGCTTTATTGTTGCCTCCTAGGAGATTCCGTGTTTGGCAAGGGAGATAAGCTTAGCACAGAAAGCAAGGACATAAACGGAAAACTCGCCTTTTTCTCCCAGGACCAATCACAGAGGATGCTCCACGGTTGCGGAAAGCGGCTGGCTAGGTGGATGTGATTACAAAGTCCGAACTCCTATTTTTGCACACTAACAGTCCATGGTTCGACTCATGGACTCACGTGTCAAGATCATTTTGCCTGGATGCTGTAGGTAGTCACATAAGACCCAAAAGCCATTGAAATCAAGTATAACGTATAGCAACACCTATTACCTTTCTAAGATCGTGAAGCATAGTGCATACTGACAAACATCGAAAACGTCCACAGCATCATGTCATCATCTTCTACCGCTCACCATCGGCCGTTGATGGCGAGAAGAGGAAAAAGGCGAGATTTGTCGAGGGACGAGTCACTCCTAGTAAGATGTAGTGGAATTCAGTGAATAGCACGACCAGTGTGCGAGAAGGCAAGCGTCGCTCCTTCCGTAACATGTCATTGAATTTATGTGCTATATGGAAGCACAAATTGGCTAAGAATGCTTAACAGACCGGAGAAATGGCATTCTATTCAAACGTATCATAGTCCCATCTACGCTCCGCCCTCTGTTCGCTTCCCCTTCATCATGGCAAATACTCGTCTGTTTCTGTTTTCATTGTTAAAAAGCTCTGTATCCACATAATCTCCTTCCTGGAACTGCTCTTCATTATAGCATTCAATCAAAGTGTCAAAATGACCCTCTATCAAGACACTATCCAATATCATGGTTGTGATCCTCATTCGTATATCTAGGGTCGTCAGAACCACTTGCGGATCTCGCCGCTGAATATGCTGCACCGTCTGTTAAGAGAAACGCCTTTTTCCGCAACATAGGCTGGGCGGTATCGAACGCAAAATCAAGCCGCCTTTACAGTAAGAGTAGCTTTCTCCGTTCCTCTCTTATTCGCCAGGCTTAGCAAAGTCTGTGAACCCGAAAAGTCGTGATCAATGAGCATATTCAACACATCTACGACATGAACTATCTTCAATCTGGTGTTTTCGGCTCACGAACCCCTGCTCGAGAGCCCCATCTATGATGATATCATCGTTCAAGATGGTGTTGAGATAGTCAACGATGGGGTCCAGCTGAGCAGCGATATGAAACTCAAGAACCATCCCGAGATTGCTATTGTGTCAGACCTTCCCTCGCCCTGAAAGCTCTGGAGAAGATTCTCAAATGATTGCGACAGGTGGGTGGGATTGCATAATTCCCAGAGCGCGAACTACGGCGGATGCGTGTTCGGGACGGTGCTTCCGGGAATGGAGTGATGATATTTCTGCCTGTGTAAGAATTCATAGTACTTTTTGAACAACCAAGCAAACGTCCGAAGAAACACTTTTCTCAATTCTTTCTTAAAAAAAAACGCCATTCTAGATGATGACTCTCAAACCCCAACCCCCAGTCAACCCTCTAGCAACCACAAAAGCAACACTAGCAGCAACATACAACCCCCCAGCAAAGATGATCAACCCATCATAATCCTGTCCACTCCCAAGAATAGCCCCAGCAGTGGGAATACCCATCAGTGTTCCAAAACTGCTAATCGTAAATGTGGTCCCTGTCCTTTTGCCAATGTCCTCAGTCTTGCAGACTTGTTGGATGCACACCGGAGTCAGAGAAATAGCAGCGCCAGACCAGAAGCCGAAGAGTACTGTATAAGCGATTATACAGGCGTGAGAGGATGAGCCGATCAGCCAGAGGAGAAAGGTTAGGAGGGTGCAGATGATTGCCGTAACGGTCATTGTGTTAAGCCGACCATATCTATCAGCGATGTATCCAGGAAGCAGTCGTCCAGGAATAGCAGCAGCGTTGAGGATAGGGATAAGTGCATAAGCCAGCTCCCTTCCCATCCCAGCATGCAACGCCTGATCCACCAAGAAAGTATACGGGATAAACACTGCAAACTCTACCAAAAAGATAGCAGCAGTCGTGGCGGCGTACTTCGGATCCCTGAGCGCCAGGATATCGATTTTTGCTCCTTTGGTCTTGTTGGGGGGAAGTCGTCCGCGCAGAAGCAAACAAGCCACCACACAAAGTGCGGCGCAAATGAACCCGATGATGCGGATTGCCCAACCGAACCCAATTTTGGGAGCGAGGAAGAGAATAATAAGTGAAAATGCAAGACCACCAGTGCCGCCTGCCGTACATGCAATACCCATAGCAAAACCTCTGCGCTTGTTGAACCAATGCCCCACGCAGGAAACAGCAGTCGTGAACAAACAACACGTACTCAATCCTCCCAGTACTCCAAAACTCAGAATCAACTGATAATACTCCGTGCTCACAGACAATGTCATAAGACTAACCACAAGACCCAAACTTCCAGTGCAAACCAAGACCTTTGCACCATAAACATCAAACAGCGGACCTATCTGAACGCCAGCGAAGTATAAAAAGAACGGAAATGTAGAGAAGATCCAACCAACACTCGAGGATGAATAAGATTGTAATTGATGCGTTGATATCCAAGCGTGGAGGGTGCCGAGGGTGTTTAGGATGCCCATACCGGCGGTCATGGCGCACCAGGAGCCGAGAACTACTAGCCAAGCTTGTGTGCCGCCTTCAGGGTATTTTGTGAGGTCGTCATCGCTGGATGAAGAATCCAAGTCGTCCTGATTTGATGGATCCGGATTTGATCGTTTCTCGGAAGTGGTTTGATGGGATTGGGAGGATGTATCCAATGTTTGTGATTCTACTCCCTGGAGTGATTTTTCGTCCAAAGATCGAACATTCTTCGACGTGTTGATATTTTCATCTTGCATTTTTCGAATCTTTCCAGATAAGAAGTCGTTTCGAGATGTTGTGGTCAAGTCGGCGTCTCCAGCGTCGCGGTTTTCAATTCGCCTCCTCAGGGAAAAGTCGTCAATTGCGCCCGAATAATAATCAGTGTATCCATCGATGTTTGTAGACAGACGAAAACATGCGAGTGCATCTCAAAAAATTGTTCAATGACCTTATCGTCGCTGACAAACATCGTTGACGGTTCGGAAAAGGAAAGAATGTCCGTAGCCGATCTCCGACGCAGCTGATCCGATCTACATTCTTTTTCTTTCGAACAAAAAGGAAGAAAAATTAGAAATCGGGAAACCTCACATTGAGAATTGGATGGAAGTTCAACTGTCAAGATGTCGAATCCTGTTTCTGAATTTGGGTCTTGTTGACAACAGAGGCTGATTCTTATTCGGTTTTGGAATACTTTCATGCATTGCTATCGAGTAGATATCGTTGTCGCTGAGTGGAGTACAAATGGTTGTTATGAGAAAGCAATTTTCCTTCGCTCCTGCCGCATGCATTTCGTAGACTTGTCGTTGTCTGTTCATCGATAGAACCGTGAGATATCCTCGTCCTCATCAGACTCACTTTCGCTGTCGCTATCACTGTCGATTTTCTGCTTCGGCTTCTGCTGCTGCTCCGGCTCCGGCTCCTGCTCCTGTTCCTGTTCTACTCCCTCGCGCTTGATGACAGGGTCAAGATCAGTTTTCTGTGCGATCGCCTCATCGTCGAGTCTCGACTTCTCTCCTTCGAAGCTGCATCCGTCTCTGGAACCATAAGCTGAGTCGACTCTAGACGCTTTCTCTGACCCTTCGTCCTTGTCATCATCTCCATCGTCAATCTCAAGCTCGAAGCTGTCATACTCTGCAAAATCAGTCGTGCGGTTGACTTCGTGAGCGGGTAACAATCCTGCTGTATCGCTATCCAGAGCATCGAACAACTGGATTGCCTCGGCTCCTGCTCTCAATGCGCGTGCTTTCAGCAAAAGTATAGCGGCTTCAGCATTGGGCCTGTTTCTTATGGCTCTAGGCTTGTCGTTTGTACTTCCGTGAAAGAACCAGAGAAACAAGGGGCTGTCGTCTAGAGGATAACCAAAGAGAAGTTCGTCGAGACGCGCCTCGTCTAGCCGATTTTGATCGAAGAGATTCTCGACAATGCCAAAGCGTTGACGGTTGACCAAAAGCTGTTGATCGACGATCATGACGCGAGTGATGTATAGTATCAAACATGACGGGTTAATTTGACTCAAAGATGTGATAGCCTGTCCGACTCCCATCCTGTCCCGGTTGAGTACTTTCGATCTCTCAAATGGCTGTCCTATTTCACTGGCTTGTGAGCCGGTTGTTGTGGCGGATGGGCTAGGGGGCATAGACATGGAGGAGATCACAGGGAATGGTGTGGCTCTTTCTGTCATAGTGGTCCGTTGCCGTTTAGTCTGAGGCTGGTCGTTGCGATCTTCGTCTTCGTCTTCATCATTTTCGTGATTGTGTTGGAAGTCGTTCCTCTTTTGGGCCTTCCTGTGCAAGTTCATAGCTGCTATGAACTGCTGAGTAACATTCTTGCTGTTGTATGGCTGGTCTGAGATGGGTTCGGCAGTGATGAATTCGGGCACAAACCACGTAGGCGGGTCCGAGCCATGTCGTTCGACGAAAAGATCGGGGTGTTCGCGGACTAGCTTCCTCTGTATCACATGGCGTAGTCTGGCCTTAGGACCGGCAGTGGGGAAACCTGCGGTGTTACCGAAAGGTTGTGTCTCCAGCTCAGTGATGGTGCATTCCCTTGCTTGGACGTATTCCTCGTACGACCAACCGAAGAAGCTTAGAAAGTAACACTTCGGTTTCTTGCTCCTGTTTTGTCCCACATAAACCTTGAGCGCCTCGTATGTCCAGGTAGTCACATTTGTAACCGCGAATGGAATGGCGACGCGGGCCATGATGCTTCGGGGTTTTGGTAGAGAGGGCGAATGCAGAAGATGGAGTTTGTCCCAAGACGTGATGGGGATATGCCGTAGAGAGGATGTTTCAAGGCGCTCGAAGACTAATCAAAGATCTAGAGCAGATTTTGTGACCGAAAGAAAGATAGTTCGCTCCGAGAAGAGAGATAAGTGGAAGGTTATGTGAGTCTTCTGTAGACCAAGCTGGTCAGTGTGATGTAGTGTGGTCGCAGATTCTGTTCTGAAGCCTCTTTAGGCCTTCAACACTTCTCGAGAAACGAAGGTTCAAGTGAACAGAGGTGTACCTAGGAGCTGCTAGAATAAGCCTAGGTGAGGCTTGAATCGATGAACAGCTTAGATGCAAGACGACCTCACGAGAGTCGAATGTGGTTGTGGGAATCCGGCACAGCGAGAAGTGACTCCAGAAATGCCAACGCTCACTCAAAAGCTCGTGATGAGTGAATCTTCGATGAATGTATCCATCAAGGATGATGACGAGTATTCGAAGGATTGTGTTCCACAGATGGAAGAGGGATGAACGCCAGGCTTCGGTCTCTCGGCTGCATACGAATGAACACACTGAAGCAGTCTTTCGCGGATGGAAGGAGTGTGAGCTCTCACTCGAATGTGTGCTGGGATGAAAGACTTGGCTCTCTCGCCAAAAGCTGACCAGTCGACACACCGCAATGGAAGTCCCGGGATGGCGGATGCCTAAAATTTCAAAATCTGTAAATTTGAGAGAGGCATATCATAGTTGACGATCATTCTACCATTTCCGACCTCTGATGCTTTTTCTTCCAGTTTTCCCCTCCTGTTGACTGATAATGAACCAAAGATCCCGCTTGAACGCACGACAAAAATACACAGAAGCAGAGCACTAGCTTATCTTCCCTCTCTGGTGAAGCCACGAGCTCTCATCGAGGCTTCAATGGCACTCCAGATCTCCTCAACAGTTTCACGGTCTCTCCATCTCTGCTGAGCGGTCTGACCCTCGCGGTATGCATCGATGCCGACGTTCAGAACACCTCTGCCCCAGCCCTTGATGGTATCAGGCAGTAGCTCGTTGCGCCAACCAACATAGACACCCAGAGCATGGCTGAAAAGTTCGGCAGGCTGACTCCACTTGTAGCCCTTGAACTGCCAAGCTTGACCGGTGGTGAAGACAGCAACAACGCGATTCCAGTAGTCGGGCTTGAAGTTATCAGGCGACTCGACGAGAATAAAACGCAGAGGGCGGGTGGGGTCGATCGAAGGCATGACACGGTTGACGTGAAGGATGTTCAAGGCGGTCGAAGTTGTGGATGTGGGAGGAGTGTAAACACCATCCATAAGGAATGACTTGACGTTGGACAGGCGGAGTAGAGACGAGGCGGAAGGTGAGAGAAGGATGATGGGCTCAGGGCGACGGCCGCCGGACGGCTTAGCAGGACGAATGGCAGGAGCAGGTGCGACGAGGGCTGGAGTAGGAGCAGAGGCCTTCGAGCGGCCAAGGAAGGTTTCGGCGTGTTTGCGAACATGCGAGAAGTCCTGTGAGACTGGATTAGTTTGACTAGTTGCAGAACAGGTACATGGCCAACGTACGATGGGCTTGCTGCCTCTGAGGAGGGTATTGCGGTCGCCAGTCTTGCGCTCTAGTGCGTAGATGTCACGCAGCTTGTCATCCTCGGCCCTGGCATCTTGCATAACGACATCACCGTCTCCGCTGGCCATCTTAGCAGCATCGTGGGCTTGGGCGCGTGTCTGACGGTTGTCGTCCAGGCTCTTGATGAATTCGCTGTCGTTCTCGCCAGACAACCAATTGATCAAATCCAGCTTTTCGGCAAAGACCAGGTTGCGAACTTCGCTGAGGCCATGCGATGTACGCGCTGTGTTCAACTCTTGTGTAGCAGCAATGTAGTCTCCAGTGCTCTTGTCCTTGTTCTGCCAACACCAGAAAACACTGGCCAAGTCGAGGGCGCCATTTGTTTGCGACACGAATCTCGTAGCTGTTGTGAGCGGAAGGGCGGTATGTTGAGCGCCATCGGCAGCGGATTGTGTATTGAAGAGTAGGTGTGATGCTTCGGTCAAAGGCGCAATGTCGCTCGCTGATGATGCATCGGCGCTGCGTGTTGGCAGAGGCGACGACGTGGCGGCCACACTGGTCCGGAACAATGTCAAGGCGTCAATGTCTCCTGCGCTCATGTTGACTTGGTATGTTTGTCGAGATGATTAAATCGTGTCACCGTGTCTGGCCAGCTTGATCGCATCCAAGTCGAGCTGCTTCCCACGGGGAAGGTTTGCCGCGCCTTGGCATTTCACCTGTCCTATCAAGCATTCATCATCGACCAAGAACATTTTACTTCTTGCCTTCACACTTCCTTTCGAATCATCTGATGGCCAGCCTTCTCTCATGCAGTCTTGATTTGATACAGTAGCTAGGTATCCTTATCGAACTCGCTAGCAAAAGCCATTCATGTTCCATCAGCCAAGCCATGTCAAAGCCTCATCAGCATCTTTTTGAATGTTGTCGTCCTGCCATCCCTACTCGTTCGCCGCTCTGCTACAATACTTCCTTTGCCGTGTATCGGGCACAACAAATTCCTTTTCGCCATGTTCTTGGGGTGAAGAGGACAAAGCGGACTGTTGGGAAGATGTTCTGGCACATCGCTTGCCAACTCTTCTTCATCCATGTCCTCTTCTGCCTCAGCTTCCACCTGTTTCATCTTTTGCTAGAAGTAGTCCGGTTTTTGCATGGCTCCCTTTGCGTTACCCGTACCATTTGCTTTCGCTTCCCATGGAGTATTGAATGTCCAAGGTACATGCTCCATCGATCCTGCCACCGAGTCGCGCCGAGTCTCGGGTTCATCGCCTACTCCTGGAGGATTCGTGTAATCGAAGAAGAATCCTCGTGACTTTGATCCTGGGCTCATCAGCGCTCCCCCCATCGGTGGAGTATTGACTCGCTGCATCTCTGATGGTAGGAAACTCAGTCCAGGTACAGCTCGGCTCGGATATTCTCGTCCGTCCGAAGCAACATATGATTCCTTGCGCTTCGAGGATTTACCTTTGCCGGTATCTGATGTCTGAATTGATGAATGCGTGCCTCTTCGACGAGATCGAGAGCTGAAAAGGCCGAAACATCTTGGCTCGGGTGTTGGTGGTCTCGACACAGCTGACGCTTGTTTTGACTGGCGTCTGTAAGGACTTTCGTTCTGCATCAACTTGGTTGCCTCTCTTCTGATAGGACCTGGAACGATGCTGTGCACCGTCAAGACTCGTAGGAAACCTTGTTTCGGTGGCTCTTCGGGTGGAGGAGACGGTTTTGCTTCTTCTTGACCTTGCTCAATAGATTCTCCGACCGAGCCGACTGTGCTGACAAAAGATACAGGATTTCCTGGATGCCCAGGTCTTCGACGTATGTCTCGTGTGGGGATGGCGTCGCTCGATCTCTGGGGTGTAATTGCAGGTGGACTGAGTTCACGAGATACTGAATTTCGGTAGCGTCCTCTGAATGGGCCGCTGTTGGTTGGCCTTGGGATTGAAGTGGCGACAGAGGCGCCTTGTCCGATGGATGCTCTCACACGGCGATTCTTGAGCTTTGAATTACGAAAGGATACATGTCCATGGTCTGCGTCATGATGATGAGGAGAAGCATGGCGTGTCTTGTTTACGGCTTCGGAAAAGGTCATTGATTTAGCGATTGGTTGGAAACCAGGACTTGGGGGAACAGATTGCATAACAATGGCGGGTGAAGATACAATTGAGCGAGGTGGAGCAGGTCGAGCGGGCGTGGCTAAAGATAGATGCGGTGGCGATACCATGACCTTTTTGAAGGTCTTCTTACTCGTGCGCTCTCTTCTGAGGCAATAAGCAAAACTGCTGGCTTCGGAAAACGAATCTTTTTCGCTGGAGGAAGGAGTCGGAGTAGGTGCAGGAGGGAGTGGTGATGGTCCTCGAGCTGGAGTGGGAACTGGTCCTTGTGCTGGTTTGGTCGGTGCAGGGTGTAATCTGGACATGGTTAGTGATTGAACTTCGACAGTCCATGAAACTTCCATAGACTGACTCAATAGTTGGAGTTCGGCTCAAAGCAAATTCATGGTTGGTTTCAGGTTTGGCCAAAGCAAAGAAGTCATCGTCGTCATTGGTGTTGGTTGGAAGCCTCAAATTCCCTTGAGGGTATTCTCCCAAGCGAAGGGGTCTTCTGCTCTCGAATGGATTGCTTGGGGAGAGTTGTGTCTTTGGTGATGGCTGTGGTGATGGTGCGTGTGGGGGGCGTAGTCCTGAGCCGGAGGGTAGGGATAGCGAGCCCGCATTCCATCCCTCGAAGTAGTGGGATACTGAGCTCTTCTCGAAGGAAGGGGTTCGTCTAGGCTGCTCTGACTGCTGCTGCTGCCAATGCTGCTTGACGACTCCGACTCCGACAGGCTTCTGCGGTGGCGACCACATGCTCTGTTCGTGGGCTCGTCGGCTTTCTTCTCCGATCTGAAGATGCCGCCTGGGTTGGCAAAGCACAGTCCTGCAAGTGCCACTGCAAAGAATGAGAAGATACCGCGCTGAAAGGTTCTCTTGTCGTCAAGGTAGTCGTAGTAAGGCATTGTCTTTTGGAATGGGCGGTGGGGGACAATTGGAATCAGGAGGATGAAGAACGACTCAATAGCAGCTCAGCATCGGGTGTAGAGATGAGGTTGAGAAAGGAATCTAGGTGTGCGCAGAACCAGTTTCAGGCTGTCACGTTCTTCCTCTCAGATCGCAAGGTCACGATGTCCTGATTTTTGTTTGCAAGGGGAAGGTCCAGCCAGGCCGTGACTGCCATGACTGTCCCCTCCACCGAACTGGACTTACCAAGCTTCAAAATGTTGGCGTTTGCCTATCAGCATTGGACATGCACCAACACTAGACGCTCTTCTTTCTCACCATCCTGCATCCGGAAGCGATGGTTGTTTGTTGTGCCACGAAATACACTGTAGATGGTTCTGGGATCACGACTCCAGGCATTGGGCACTTTACAGATATTTGTACCGAAGTGGTTCTTCCAGACATCCCTGCACAGGTCAGCCATTAATTTCCATCGTCTTTGCAGAGCATCAAGGTGGCCGTCATTGCCAGATCACACGATATTGGCTTTGGACAAGTAACTAGAGCGAAATGACTGCTTGTGTTGCAAAATCAGCATCGTCCTCTCGATAGGTCTGGACACCTATCACTCCAAAGTCAAGACATTGCTGCCGCCGACATTGGAGGTTTGACGTCCAGTAAACTTCGAAGATCGACCTGCGGTGAGCAAGAAACGCCACCAACCGGAATGTCTTAAGATTAAGGGGTCACGAGACCGGCGCATTCAACCGCCAATTGATCCTCTCTCATCGGATAACATATCAGTGTCAACATCGCAACAGAAAAGACGCGTTTTGGTACGCGTCTTCATCTCACATCAAGTGCACAAAGTTGGAAGAAGAAGGAAACACACGCCAAAATGTCGACACAAGCGCCTGCGCCAACGGCCCCGCAGCAGCCACTCTCGGAGCCGAACACAATTCAGATCCCAGAGTGGGACTCAAATGCAGTGCACACCTCGAAAGATGGAGTTGCGACAACATCACAACCTGGAGCTCATCATGGAGGGAAGGCAGTACTACAGGAGAAGTTCAACGCAGTCCTCCCAAGATCGCGATCATATTTTGGTCTCAAAAGACGCACCTTCCTGATCGTTGTCGCTTGCGCTTTTCTTGCATTGCTCGCTCTCATTATTGGTCTCGCTGTTGGTTTGACCAAGCATTCAAAAGGGTTGGTTAGATTCAATATAAAGTGGCTTTGACTGACGTTCTTCTAGTGGACAGAATCTGCCACTCCCGACAAACAGCGAGCAGCATGAAGGAGATCTTACCTACTACGGTACTGGTCTAGGCTCTTGTGGCCTTACATCCACTGACAGCGACATGATCGTTGCTGTCTCTCACTACGTCTTTGACGCTGCATCAAGAAGTTCGGATCCGAATCAGAATCCATTGTGTGGTCTGAAGCTCAGAGCCTCGAGATATGATGAACAAGTCGGAGAGAGGAGAAGCGTTGATCTTAAGGTTGTTGATCGCTGTAAGTCCTACCTCTGCGTGATTAGATATTTAGGTTGAGACTGACATAATCCTGTAGGTGTGGGATGTGCCGCTACGGACATTGATGTGTCTCCGGCTGCCTTCGACAAGCTTGCAGCTAGAGCCAGCGGCAGAGTCGACGTGACTTGGGCATGGCTTTCTCCACAGGCCACTGCTTGAGCAGTCCATCATCTAGGAACCACGACCGCACATGGGATATGGACGAGAACTGGTGATCGACGAACGTTGATGAAGACATGATTGATTCGTTTCGCACATCGAAGTGCTCTTTCCTCTGCAGAACCAGCCTGCAACTTTAATTTGAAGAAACAAACTCCGCAATCAACTGAATATCGACACAGTTGCGAGGAGTAGTAACGTTCATCCACCTGTACCAAATGGCAGTAGCTCTGCCCCATTCCAATGCCTGATCGCAGGCTATTCATCAAAGTCAGCATCTCACATCCCACAACTCTCAAGGGTCGGGGAACGAAACTCACCATACCAAGCCACTCTCTGAGAAGCCCAATCGACAATTCCACCCTCGTTAACAAACACGCCCTTGGTACCCTGTTGACCAGAGAAGATCTGCGCAATCGAAGCATTCGAGTACGACAGCAAGTTGTACAACACAAACCCTTGAGGGTACTCGCCATCACCGAATACTAAACTGCTGTTGCTAGCATTTGTGGTATCGGTAAGGTGACCAACAATAGCTTCGGTCTTGTTGGGTCGCAGAGTTGCGTAGTAGCCGGGAGGGTATGCGTATTCGGCGTACATGTAACCCAAAGTCTTTGAAGTGTCGTTGAATTGTTGTGCGCGGATGATGAAGTTGTCGGAGTTGAGATCGAGAGGAGGAAGAGTGTAGTTGGATGTTGATGTGGTGTTGGTGATTGTGCCATTGGCCTGTCTAGGCAGGACAGCTGCAGTGGCAGCGCTGACGCTGAGGACCAGCGAGGTGATTGCTCTTGCGAAATGCATTTCGGACGACGATAATGTTAATGAAGGATTGGGATAGGAATGATAATGCGATTCAACAGTAGATGGTATTATTTTATATCCTTCTCCCTCTTGCTGACTTGTAGTTGGAGAAGGGAAAAATCTCAACAGACCTGCTGGATGACGATCTCGAAGGCGGGTCTGACTTGCATGGTTTTTTCCCATCTCGTAAACCCGGACCCATGTGCGGCCTGTACGATATGCAGTGCTACATATGCCAAGAAAGAATGCTTCGATACCTGTTTTCGGTTTCGTCTTTCGCTTTCTTCGCGGTCTGTGTTGTCGACTTCTCGAAGCTGCTTAACTTTTCTAGAAGTCGCTGCTTTTCTCGGACTGGCCAGCTCACTTGGATTTCCTTCGTTCCCAGTTGACTATGCTTTGACTGCACACAGCAATTTTCCATCCTCGTATGTTAGGTATTTTCTTGTCTCACTTCGCGACGTCAGAACCGTCGAAGAACAAGCTCAGAGTTCTTCGCAACGCTTTCACGTTTCGGCTCTCCTGTCGATCTTTCTGGACCGTTGCATGACGACTTTTTTGCAAGCATGACGGCTTGCAGTTTATGCTCAACCACAGGCAGTGAGAACGAACACACTGAGAAAGAAGATGATAATGTTTTTAGCTGGTGCCTGAGATCTATATATCGTACGATCGCATGGAGAAGATCTGATGGGACAATAGCAGAAGCAAAACTGTTGTTATTTTGCTCCGGGGCTTTCTTGGAAGTTCCAGTCGGTCATCTTGGGTTCACGGACAGCAAACGCACGTGACCATCGGGATACCCATGAGCCTCTTGTCATATGATACTACAATTTTGAAGCATTTGGAGACCAAGACCAATGTTCCCACCACCGTCCTCGTCGAAAAGTGATATGGATAGATCAGAGATAGGGTCGCCCCAACTCTCAAATCGCCAAAACTTCGGCTCTTCCCTTGCTCGAGGAAACCCTTTCGACTGGTTTATGGTGCATAACATGCATTTAAATTCATGTTCGTCTAAAGCATCTTCAAATGATTGTCCGACGCACTGTCTGAAGATCAAAGAAAATGCATTGACAAAACATGCATGAAATGTAGCATGCTTCGTGTGTAATTTCAGCACTTTCTCACGAGCAAGAGCATCTTCAAAAAGTGTAACGGCTCTCCTCGAGCATTATAAGAACGAAAAAAAAAGCATTATGAAATAACAATCGCTATGCTACCATCAATACAACATGAAACTCCTACAACCTGTTCCAGTAAAACCCGAAACTTCAAACTCCACCGATATCGTACAACATAAAACTCCGGAGTGCAAACATCGAGTGCAAAAAGACAGTCCAATCATAACGATCAAACACATTCCCACTCGGCAAAAACACACCATCTGGCACTTCTATCCGCCAGTACAAGACCACGATAAACACCCCTCTCTCCAACCTTGATGACAGTCTCCCACGTACTCCCCATCCCTTCATCTTCATCTCTAGAACTGTTTCCACTGCCCGAACCTCCATATTCTTGCTTTCTAGTAAACCTTATGATCTTCCCACTCGGAGATTGAATGGCGAGTTTGGCAGGTTTGGATTGCTTGTCTGTGAGCACAGAGGAGGATTCGGAATACGTGGAGCCGGTGTGGGAGAGACCTGCTGAGGAGGAGGCGATGGACATGGCGGAGGAGGGGCGGGCGTAGGGGGCTGGAGAAGTGGAGCGGAGGCCTAGAGCGCTGTTGCTGCGGCCGCGGCTGGACGATGAAGCGTTGTTGGAGCTGCCTCCCCATGTGTCTGGTGAGAAACGAGATAGGGAGGAAGGATGTTGGCGCACGCAAAAGACGAAGGTATTGTTGATGACCAATCTTGCGCATTGAGGTTGCGCGACATAAAGATCATGGCGCTGAGCGTGAGGGGTGGGGTGGCGTGTCAGGAAAGTATAGGGTGGGTTCTGTCCTATATGCAACAATGGTATGGCGAGGGCGAGAGCATGCGGGTTGTCCTTGATAGAGTGCATGAGCCCGCGTTTGCCTGCGTATACTTTCAAAACACCTTCGCCTTCATCGCCGGGGAGGAGTGCTTTCACAACGTAACTCTTTCTGCCGCCAATCCAGGTTGGTTGGGCAAGAGCGATCTTGCGAGTCACGTCGCCGGATTCAAAAAGGTCACCATCCATGTCGCGGGCGAAGGCGCGGGCTTCGACTTCAGCAACTATCTCCACGTCTTCGGGGACTGTGAGTTGGATGTGTGCCATCTCCAGATTCTCGAGGTAGGCTACTGATGTGTCGTAGTTTGCGAGCTCCACATGGTGGCGGAAGTAAGGCGGACAAGCGCATGGAAGTGAGATGAGGACTTCGTGAGGAACAGGAGGGACGATGTGCTGTTGCTCGGGAAGAAGAGGAATGTGAGTGTAGCAGATCTCCATGGGTCGGGTAAGGAAGAACCAGTGGTCGGCTACTGTGTTGTTTGCAGAACTGTACATGTTTCGTTTTGGGTTGGTAGGATTGGCCAGAGAACAGTCCATGATACGCCACTCGCCGTCAATGATGACTGCGTTCCAGAAATGATTGGCTCTTGCGATCGTCTCCAGGTCCAGTCTTTCTCCAGGCCCCTTTAGGTATCCACGAACGACTTCGGCATGTAGACCGACAGCTGAGCAAAGGTCGCGTACGAGAACAGCGATCTCTTCGCTGCAACCCCGTTTTGTCTGCAGTACTCGTCTCGTGTCGATCTGACCCTCGAAGTCTTCCTCCCAGGTGATTCTCTCAGCCACCCAAGTAAAGATCGCACGTAGACGTTGCACGTCGCTACGATACGGTCTGCACAGATAGCTCTGTGCCAATGATGTCGGAGTGACCATTTGAGGAAGAGCTGAGATGAATCGCGTGCCCTTGTCTATCAGTCCTAGGCTCGGAGCAACAAAATCGGTTGGTTCAGTGATGGCCAGCCCATCGAGACCCTCGTCGCCTTCAGTTCGCTCAAGCAGCTCTTCGACAGGATTGAGAACAAGAACATCCATCATCTCGCAACGTTCAATACGCTCAACCCTCTCATTTCTACTGAGCGAGTTGGATCGATTGACGTCTCTTCTGACCTGCATCCAGCCATCACCACCTCCAAGTCCCATATCGCGATGAGCGGTCGATGTGAGCGCAGAAGGCGAAGTAGGTGTGCCACCGGAGATTGAATTGACACCATCGGGTATGGTGTTCTTTCTCGGTGAGCCTGCTCTACTGGGCGGCCTGCCAGATGCGATGCTACTTCTTGCATTGGCTGCTCCAGTCTTTGCAGTTGTCTTTGCTGTGTCGATCATCTTTCTGAAAAAGCCGCTCTTTTTGGCCTTGGGAGCAGAAAGTCCTCCAAGTACACCAGCAGTCTCGAAAGGGTTAGTAGTCCAGTCAGCGACGGGTGTAGGAGCAGGCTGTGTAGCATGGCTTGAGTGGAAGCTGATACCTGTTTCGGGCGATTGTGGTCTTGATTGCATGGCCGTCTTGGGTCGTTCCTCCTTTCCGAACTCTCCACGAAGATCTCCGTACGATCTCGAGCTCAAAGCGCTCAGCGGACGTCTGCCCTTCACACTTCCAGTCAAACCCCACTTTCGCCTGGCAAAGCTACCAGCACTAGTGGCACTGAAGGCACCTGCAGAATGGCCACTCATGATACTTGTGCTGGTAATCTGGGTGCTCGTAGTGCTGGCTGTGGATGTACTGTTGGTACCTGAGGATGAGCTGGTCTTGCTTGTTTGGGTCCGGCGGAGTTGTTGGGGCTTGCTTGCAAGGTCGTAGACGGACTTTCTGGGGCTAGGAACCTGTGTGCTGAAACGAACACTACCGGTACTGCCTTGGCTACTAGATGTGGTGGGTCTGTTGTCATACTGAACAGCGCCTCCTGCAGTCTGGAGCTCGCTGCCGGATGATTTTGTTCGTCTCAAGCGTGTTTCCATGCGCGAAACGTATTCACCCAGTGCGGGTGGGCCGTCTCTTGAAGGCGGAAGTGATGGGATGGAATCGTGGTCTTCTTGCACATCATCTAGCCGATTCGGGCTTGCTTCTCTTCGGTACATATCCATGGCCGACTTCGCTCTGGCTTGGTGGGCTGATCGGGAGCGGATGAGATCGAATGCGTCAGGCGACCAGATTCCATTGGGACTTTCGGGACCGGGGGCAGGTGAGGATCTGCCTGCAACACTGCTCATATCGTGTAATGAAGACATGACATCGTTCATAGCGTCACGCAAAGGAGAAGGAGTCATGCCAGAAGATTGGCCGTCTCTGGAATGACCTCCAGGGGTCGCATAGCCATTGTTGTGGTCGGAAGATTCGTAGGACGGACGCGGAGAAACTGGCCTATTCTGTTGGTGGAGGATACGATGAGGTGGCGGTGCAGGAGGTGGAGGAGAAGAAGCATCGTCTTGCGGTATCGGCGAAGGCTGTCTTGAGATGTGGTGCATAGGAGCTGGGGGAGCGGGAGAAGCGGCTCTGAAGTAATCATAATCCTGTTGAGGTCTGTAGGCTTGGTATCCACCTACTCCGGGCATAGGCGTGGGTGTGGGTGAGGGAGACGGTGTGTGATGGAACTGAGAAGCAGCAGGAGATGGACCGCGGTATGGCGAATTGCCTTGGTTCAAAGGAGCGGGCGATACGGCTCGGTATGGGTTTGGAGAAGCAGCTCGGTTGTATAGATCAGAGTTCATGTTGGGGTTTGGTGAAGCAGCTCGACTGTATAGATCGGAGTTCATGTTTGGATTGGGAGAAGCAGCACGATACATGGCAGCGTTGGGCGAGGCGTGTCCACTATACATGGCTGTTGGATTAGGAGAAGACGGGCGATAAACATCCTGTGGATTGGGTGAAACAGGACGATACATGGCTGAAGGAGCAGGCGAAGCGGCTCTGTACATGGTCGAGGGAGCTGGTGACGATGTTCTGTACATGGCTGACGGAGCTGGCGAAGTGGCGCGGTAGAAAGCCAAAGGAGCAGGAGATACTGAGCGGTGCAACATGGTGGGTGCTGGAGAGGAAGCTCTATACATGTCGACGGGCGAGGAAGCCCTGCTGGGTGTTCCGCGCGGGAGTGGTGATGGGACACGGAAGGTCGACTCTTCCTTCAGCGGTGATGATTGTGGTTTCTTGTCTGAGCCAGGAGCCTTTGCTGTCTTCATACTCGAGTATGGGCTGAACTTCTTCTTGACCGGCCTGTCCTCTGGTGTACTGCCACGCGAATTGCAGCCGTCATCGCGGTATCCAAACTCTTTATATCCTTGGAAGGGTTTGCGGAAGACGCTCTTCGACTTTTGCGGCGCTGCGACGGTGGGTGGTGAAACATTTCGGCGAATGGGTGCTGGTTGGAACTTCTCGTCGAGCACTTGGACGAAGTTGGATGGAAAGAGGCCGACCATGCGCCTGTCGCGTCGTAGGCGGCCCATCCACCATGATCCATCTCCTGCGTTCAGACACTCGATCAAATCTCCCTCGATGAATCCCAGGTCTTTCTTGGTCTGCAAAGTTGGTCAGCTCGTGTTGCGCTCCTGACCACGTTTGAGTGATGACCCACCTCTCCACCCCATGAGTATACAGCCTTGCACCAGCAGGGGAATTTCGTAGGTATCGATTGTCCAGCCATGTTGCGCAATCACGTCGTTGCGCCGAGTTGTGTGAAAGTCCAGACAAGAGAGCGGCTTGTTTACGTTGGTAATCCAGCAACCAGAAACGCGCTCCTCCAGAATAACAAGTGCCAACCTCCACACGGAATGACAGAAAACAAGAAACGCTCAAGAGGAATTATTATCAAGACTCGACATGCGACCGCTTGGAAGGCCTTATGTTGTGTGGCCTGTCGCTGTCCAATTAGCTATATGTTTCGTCGTCGGTTGTCAAGGGCCGCTTTTGTTGATTTGTTTACAAAACCACCCAGGAAGATGGAGACGGCCAGCCGTGTGCGACATCCACATCCAACAAACGCACCCTGGCCAAGCTGCTGCTTGCCGTGCCCCATCCAAAGCTTTAGACTCCATAATCCCGATATATAACAACATGGGTCTGTGTTCTCGTCGACCTGTCCCTTGCGACCTTTTTCTCACTTTTGTTTATACTTTTCCATGTCCCTTACAGGGCTCGCTGTCATAACAAACCATGCCCTTACTGCAACTGCCCTGGATCCATCATCCATCAGATAGACTATCATCACAACCACGGTCCTCGCGTGAACCGTATCCTCGTGCACAAGGTTTGCTCCACATGCGAGCATTGGCATGCGCCGAGATACTCCACTTGACTACTGCATGCCCACACTCTTCCTGCCCTGGTTGAGCGACAGACTCCATGCAGCTCATCGCCAGCCACTTGTTTTCCATGCATCAACAAGACCCGTCGTTTTTTCCGAGTATCACAGCAGATCGCAAATCATCCGAACCTTGTTTCATCGATGCTTCATCCTCAATTGGGAGAGCCTGCTTCTTTTGTACACATCAAGTGCGTCGTCCTGGTATCATATCTATTTAGAATCTCAAAACCCTCCCCGAACTCCATTTTTCTTTTGCCTAATCAGCCCCACGCCGCTATGCATTAACTAAAAAAGAGAGGCGCCAATCCTACTCGCGTTATTCTACACCGCCATGTCTTTGTCAAGCACCACGGATACAAGCCCTGCTCTTCCGCTCTCATATACCCGTGCGCCGAGTACTTCGCCGATGGCTTCTGTCAAGCGTTCCTTCAATTCTGCACCTTCGGGGTGTCCGTTGGTCATGTTTGCCGAGTGTTGCTCGAGAAGCTCCAACGACTGAAGCAGCACCAATGCGACGCGTTCAGCTTGGTCCTTCTTCTGTTCATCCGCCAGGCCCTGCTTAAGCACCTGGTCGTAAGCCTGAAGGTTGGGAAGAATAAGCGTCCGGACACCTGCAGCACCAGCGATGCCTCGTAGCCCGAGAATGGCTCCATAGTGTGTGCCGAAGGGCTTGTGTGAGTCCAGGAAATCCTTCAGACATGAACGTGCGATACGAGGCTTGAGAGTGCCTGAGGTTTGGCCATATTGCTTAGCAATAGCTGATAGTAACGAGGCGGAGAAGTCGCGAAGCGCGAAATGTGCTTCTGGTCCGTCTGCGGATATAGATCCGAGGTGCTTTCCGATGAGACATGTAAGGACCGGAGGGATCAGAGAAGCGACGTATGGAGCAATGTATAGACTTGGGTTCTCCAAGAGAGCAGCTAGCAATTGCATCATTTGCCTGAGGACGAACAGACTCTTGAGGTTGTGTGTGACCTTGTCAGCGACGAACTGAACAAAGTAGGGGACCAGTTGGTGAAGCCCAGGATCGGTGCGCAAGCTGGCGAAGGCGGAAATGCGGAACTCTTCGTTGGTCTCGTCGAGAATGGCGCTGCAGATTCGTTCGAAGTAAAGTTGTAATTCTTTCGAGATGACGTGTTTGACCAGAGGCTTGACAGCGACATTGTCGTTTCCACCGATAGCAGCCAGATTGGGATTGGCGCCAGGACCCTTGGGAAGAAGTTCTTGGTGTCTCTGGTCGGCAGAGGTGGGGTTTTGAGGGATCGAAGGTTGAACACCTTCTACGGCGAGCCAATGTGCTGTGAAAACTGTCAGCTGAGAATAAAAGAGTAAGAGACGATCAACAAACCTGTGAGGGAGATCTCGCGAGGGACCTTTGGTAGTGGCGCGTTTATGAACTTCTCAAAGTCGATCTCCTCATCTTCAACATAGTATAGCGGTTGTCCAGGGCCTATTGAGGCTTCTCCGAATCGCAGAGGTCTGGTTGCTTCGTAACCGTATAGAGGCTCAACGTCAAGCAGGCGCAATGCCTGAGAGATGTCCTGTGTGCTCAAAGTGGTCCTCTTTGCATTGCGCATGAATTTGAGGGCTTCTTCCAGAATCTGACTGACGCGGTATTCAACATCCTGAGCCAGCTGAGTAACGACTTCGTTGTTGAGGGCACCAACGCCAACGGACTCGGCGACGTCGGTGATGTTTTCTACATTCCAGACTGGGTTCGACATGGCGGCAGGCGCGGCAGTGATGCGCAATCAAAAGACCGGACCACGTGTGATAAACACTTCTCAGGAGTCTTCGAGATACGATGGGCTAGCCAGTGAAGTGGAGTCGTGGTATGGTGTTCGGTTTGCGCGTGGTCGTGTCCAGGTCGAGGCTGCGATGATATGCAGCTCCCGGCAGCGGCGTCGTACGTCCGTAATATCGAGGGAGATTCAATCTCGCTTGTACTGTGAGAGAGGGTAAAAGCGCCGACTTAGTTGGTGAAGTGTTAGTAGAGCCAGCTAGCACTGAGTGGAGTTGGGAATAGTGCTATGTACAGTAAAGTGCTCAGTTCCAGCCCGCATCAAACGCGCCAGCTCGGAAGACGCAACTCCTTCCTCCTTTCAAGACTGCGGTCTTTCCCGCGCTTTGCGACGCCAAGCTTTGCCCTTCTTGCCTTTTAGCTCCAAAGCTCTCCTCGGTTACGCCTTCTGCCCCTCGTTTCGCTCTCTAGCTTGTGTCTTTGCTTCCTTTTCGCTGCTCCATCACGGACTTTTGACCCGCCGAGCCCTCTCGATCTTCTGGTGAAGGCTTGATCAAACTGACGCGAGCCATCTTTACGTGCCGCCCGCAATTGCGCTATTGACACGCCATCAAGTTCAAACATGTCAATCTGCCTGGGCATGATTGTCATCTGTCATAACCATTAATTGTCATCATCTGAGCCTAACAAGTACTCTGTTGCTTGGTGATCTCTTAGGTGAGCACACTCGCTATCAAAGCGCCCATAGCGCCGAGATCCGGCATGTACACCTGCTTTGGCGAGAGACACTTGTGTCGACTATCCGTCCATGCAGCTGCATGTCTCTAGATACCCACGTTGCATCCTTGTCTGTAAGGTAGTCAGCAGGCGCTACCATGGTGAGCTTTGTCCTTCCCATGACTTTTGTGCTTAGAAGCTCGTGGTCAAGGCCCGACCCTTTCAGAGTTCAACAGCCCGTGCCGTGGTATTGTCCCCTCTCTCCAACGATTGACATGACGTCCGCAAAGACCCCTTCACTATGCTTAAGTTCGAGCCGCTTGAGCACCGGCTGAAGGGACTCTTATGACATTTGGAACGCTAGCGGTCTTGACTGCAACCAGTGCATCCACAATTGCGCTCCTTCCACACCTGCATGTCCGATCATATGCTTGTGCCGTATTCTCGTCTGCCAATCTATGATTCTCATCTCTTCGGAAGACTAGAACTTTGTGACCATCTATTTGACGTCACGTCTTCTTCCATGACTTTTGGTTGACAGTCCTCAGCGAAGAATAAATACCTCGTGGTCTCCCGCGAAGAACCAACGCCTATCCATCATCAGTCCTTCATCCATCTTACTTCGCCATGTCATCCATCGCCATTCTTGCCCTGCTCGGCACTGTGGTCTCAGCAGCCAAGGTCTGCACCAATGTCACTGTCCCAGTCTACATCAACGCAAGACAGGCCGTCTTCAATGTCCCTACCCTTGAGTCGAACCTTGATGCCACCACTTTTGCCCTCAATTTCACCAACATTGGCATGAACTTCACCGATGTTGTCACTACTGGCTTCCAAACCGTCACTGGACACTACAACATCAGCGCCAAATACTGCAAGCCTCAAGGTGACAACAAGGCCAACCCCGTTGTTCAAGTCTTGACACACGGTATTGGTTTCGACAAGAGCTACTGGGACTTGTCATACGACAACTACGCCTACTCCTATGTTGATGTAGCTGTTGCTGCTGGCTACCACACTGTCTCAATTGACAGATTTGGAATCGGCAACTCTTCTCACGCCGATCCTCTCAACATCGTTCAGGCCCCCGCCGAGGTTTCTGCCCTGCACGAGATCACCACAATGCTCCGTAACGGTACTTTCCCTTCGGTCAGCCACAAGTTTGGCAAGGTTGTACACGGTAAGTCTCCTCATCTCAAACTGTGAGATTCCATCAAACTGACAATTTTCAGTTGGTCACTCTTTCGGTTCTCTTCAGAGCTATCTTTTGACCGCTCTCTACCCTGGCTCTTCTGACGGTGTTGCTCTTACTGGCTTTTCTATGAACGCCACTTGGCTCGGCCAGACTCTTGCTGACTGGAACCTGCACCTCGCTCGTCTCAACCAGCCTCTCCGTTTCGGCAACCAGGCTATTTCACGCACCAAGACCAACACTGCTTGGCTCGGACAGAACGTAATCTCTATCCTTCAATCTGCTCTTGGTGCTGTCGGTATCGACCTTTCAAGCTACGAGCTCTGGGAAGAAATCGCCACTACCGAAGTTGGTGACATTATTAACGGCTGGAATGCTACCGTGGCTCCTGTTGCACAAAACTTGCCCACTGGCTACCTTACTTGGAGCGACCTTACATCAAACATTTTTGCCTTCCTGTTCCCTGGCCACTTCGATATTGGCGCCGCTGTCTACGCTGAGATGACCAAGCAGCCCGTCGCTCTCGGAGAGATTTTCACCCTCGGAAATGGTGCTCCCGCATCTTCTCCCCACACCGGCCCTGCTCTTGTCCTGACCGGTCGCCAAGACACCATCTACTGCGGTGGTGACTGTCTCGCTACTGGTGGTGCCGCTGCTAGCATTCCCGCTGGAGTTGCCAAAGCTTTCCCTAATGCCAGCAAGTTCGAGGCTTACATTCACCCAAACACTGGCCATGGAATTAACTTCCACAAGAATGGTATGTCGTCTCAGATGTACGAACGTTGAAATGCGTGGGATATGCTAACGTCTTTTGTGTTTCAGCCACCGGTGCCTACCAGGTCATTCAAAACTTCTTCTCCTCCAACGGTCTCCAGAGCTCATAGGTGCAAGACCAATTGTGATTCCTCCATCTTTCGTCCAATGGCTACTCGGACTCTGACCGACTGTATTTGTCATATCAGCATGATCAGCGACCCGATGGAGCATCTTTAATGTATTATGTATAGACATTGTTTTTATTCCTATCAACAGCTTTTTCTTCTTTTACCTGCCGCATATTATCGCGCATCTGAACTATCGAATATCCCCATTACGGACGTATCATGCCGTATGGGGAAAGCTTACGGCTTGAGGTTATGGATGCTGTTAATATATTTTAGCCTCGTGGCACAGAAACTGGACTGCAGCTTTCTCATGCATGGCGGCTGTCGGTCAGGTATCCGACCCGACTCATCTCTCTCCCTTGCTTCCATGATACGGATATCACTTCATCTCACTGCAAGAGGTTCTGGAAGAAGGGGCTTGCATGGAAGCTTCAATGTTGTGTAACTTGTGTTTGTCTTGAACATTCTCGTCAATCTTCCATGGATCGAACTTCGGGAGCAAATTTCGTGATGAGAGTTCCAGGGTGAAGTTTGTCGTAACTGCAACCGAGGGTAGTGGTGGGTGACCTCAGACAAGAACTTGATGTTCATCAATTAATATATTCAGGGCTGCACGCCGCACGTTCTCGGCTGGTTTGTTCGCGACGGGGCGTGCGCGCCAGTTGCCGTCTCCCGAAAGAGCCGTCCGTCCCTGCCGCAGAGGCCCGCTCCCTTTGCCTCCCTTGCCGACCCGTTTGACAGTGAGACTCGCTCATATCAATACCGACAACTCGAACATCAGCTCACTGGTAGTCCACATCTGCGGGTTCTTCCACTGACACTGCTGCTTCCCAGTCAGCTTAACATGCAGTTCCGGTCTTTTGCTGTTGAAAGAGGATGGCATGTCGTTGGAAAGCCATGATCTTCATTGCTTCACACGCCTCTCCACTCTTTGCACTCGGTTAATAGAGTGGTGAAAGTGGAGTCTGATTTCTGGATCTGCAGAAACACCAAGACACGTTTCGGCCCTTGCGTTTTGCTCTCTTTCTCTTCGCGTGCAATATATTAATTTACGCAGCTGCCCCTTTTTCCTCGTTCGCAACAAGGTCTGGAAGGAAAGAGGAAGGTGGGTTAAGTGGTCAGAAATCTTGGTTTGTCGCTGCATGATGGGAGTGCTTATTTCCGGCATGTGGTATGGTGGTGTTTTCTGCTTTGCTTTTGAGGTGTAAAGAAGCAGGACAAAACTACTTACTCGGAACAGCATCTCTACAACGGTCTCTTACCCTGCTGAAACCCCGGCTCTGCTTGAACTCGACAGCCTGGCTGTGTGACTCTCTCGACTACAAGATGATTTTAGGGCTCGACATCTGGATCTTTCGACCAAGCCCACCCACTCAGCTAAGCATTCAATAGCGCACTCATCGGCCACCAAACACCACTATACCAACAACCTTATCTTCTACTCTCCCTATTCATGATCGCGCCTTTTCCGTGTGGCGTAAACAACCAAGGAAAATGGCGCAGATACTTTGATCGCGCAATTGCCTTTGCGAACAAGCGAGACTATGAGCACCGGACTTTTACGCAGGTGGGAAGTCAGTGGATTTCGGTCCTGGATCGTGCTGCTATGGGCTTGATACTAACTCGAGCTTGCGTATATTTCGTTTGTATGTATGTACTCCGTACGCGCATCGGAGATCTAGACATGAGAAAGTGACGAGAACCAGGTCTGCAATGCAAGGTGGGAAGGAGGGCAAGAAGAGACGAGGGATGATTAGGCTGTATGTAGCGAGTGTAGTATGGTGTTGTGTGTCTTGTTTTTTTCTTTCTATCCTTTTCAATTTGACCAAGTACTTTTTCACGTCACCCTGTCCTGGATTTGTCCGAATATCGCTTCCACCCTCTCGGCGACGAACACTATTTCGCTATCACTAGAGCTCTTTTCTATTCGCTTTGATACGTGTAGATATCGAGGTCGCTACGACCATTTTGTTCGGCGTCGTTCCAGTTGTCAATCTCGTCGCACTCATTGTAAGCGTTCTCTTTGCGTTTCCTGGCAAAGACCATGTCAAAACACACATTTCAATTCCACGCCACCAATCCATCCTTCTTACATTAGATAACCGACAGTAAGCCTCACTCAAGTATCCATCACCTACTAGCCAAAAGTGTTTTCTGTACAATAGACCTTCTCGTCGACACGTAAAGACCAATTTCGTCCCGAAAGCCATGGCTGCGGGTATCACCCTGTCGATTTCTCTACCAATGATATCACGACAATGATCTGGCGATGGACTCTATTCTTCTGAAGACGAGTAGAGATATGTTACTAGGGGGACAAATGATGCTTAGAGATATGGGATGTGTAGTTTGATAGGTAGGAAGTGCGGGTGAGTGTGCTTGAACGAGCACGGGTTGTGGAAAGCTACACGACCGAGCAGTACGTCAAGGGAAGTGATCCAAGGACGGCATAGTCAGTGGCTCGTACAGTGCTTTATAAAGAGAATATCCTAGACCTGATGGGTCTGACAGAAGGACCGAGAGAACGGAAGCAGCGATTGAGAATATAGAAGGAGCACTAGTCCAATCGCTCTTTCCTTCGTATGCTGGGAACAGTCCAAAATGTGTGATCTTCGTCGTTGCGGTGATTCGTGAGGCTTGTGGCTATCGTTGACATGTGGTAGGCAGAAAACGCTACAGGTCTACTCGTCGTCGTCGTCAAGTCTGACGCTTCCCCAACCGTTTCCATTTGCATCTCCGTGTTTGACTCCCTTGTCATCGCAGTAAAGATGCACCCACCACGAGTACGCTCCGGTGAAGATGCCTCCACCAATCGTGTTGCCAAGTGTGACCGGAATGAGACATTTCCAAATGAACATGGCAACCGACATTGGGCTGCCCAAAAACATAGCCGTGGATCCAAGATACATGTATTCGACCGTATGGGGACATTTCGCCGCCGTCGAGATGAAGAATGGCAGATGCAAAGCTAGAGCTTTACTAATACCATCTTGATTCTGGGATCCCAGCATCATGGAAAAGGTGACCAGCCAGCCGCAGAGAATCGAGCGGAGGAAAATGATGTGCCATTGGGACTCGATAATGTCCTCGGAGATCATGGAGATGGTGCCGCTGCGGAAGGGTTCTTCGGAGAGGATGTCTGTGAGGTGGGTGAAGAGGCCAGCGAAGAGCAGGGAGCCAAGGAGGTTGCCGGTCCATGAGGCTATGGCGCCGCGAATGTATTGGAGGGGCTTTCCTTTGCGCTCAAGGGCGGTCATTACGAACCTTGAAAGTATCATCAGGGCACACATCTTCTAAAAACGTTGGTATGGAGAACTCACCACATGGGGTAACCAGTGTACAGTTCTGCTCCTACCAGATAGACCAGAACAAGACCAATTGGGAATGTGAGTCCTTGCAAAATGCGAGGTAAACCTGGGTTGGTCTCTGATAAACCCGGACTTCCAGTCGTTATGGTCAAGGATAGCAGTCCTCCTGCAGACACCAACAAAGCACCATAGACATTCTTCAAAAAGGTCAATTGGAGGTCTTCTTCCAAATGATGCACACCAGTCTCCAAAGTCTTCTCAGCAGCCTTTCGCGGCGTTAAAGCTCCAGTAGACATTGTTGCGGCTCAATTGACTGACGATGATAAGTGACACGCGTATCGAGTAAGTTGGCTTGGCCAATGTCAAGGAAGATGGTGTCAACCTACGACCCAAACGCGAGTCGAGGTTAAGGCACGGCAGACCCAGAATGATGACGCAGTTCTGATACGATGAACCCTGATGATCTTATCTGATCCAACCTCCTCTGACTCCATCAGCTCCAACGGTGGGTGGATATCCTCAGACCATTTTTCTCACCGCCAGACGCGTCTACTCGTCGCTCGAGTGGAAGTGACGCGTTGCTGGCGAGGATGGAGTGGAGATTGACGTGTCTTGGTTCCAACAGCGAGTCAACGCGAACTTACGGATCCGTTATCGGTGTATGTGTGCTATGCAGACAGCATGGCTGTCAGAGAGAGATTTGGGCTCTCAGTTCTCGAGTATGGCTCGAATACAACTGCCAGAAAGCATACTGCCACTGTTGTGAGAGACAGGTATCCATGTGGTGAACATCAAGGTGTACGAGCAAATATCCATTTCAATCAAATCAGGAAATTGTTACCCCGCGAAACGACAACAAAGCAGTCAGGGTCACTTCGGGCGTGTCCGGGCGTAGAATCGGCCCCGCGTTTCTCTCTCCCTCTCCAAACATGCCGACCACAACTTCCGCCCTGCAAACACCGCAACCGAAAAGCAGTCACAAGTTACTTCCTCTTGCCAAGTACGATTGAAACCTGCCGAAACAAGACTCCGGAACTCTGAATATTATCGGGTTCTATTTGCGGTAAGAAAATCTGGTAGGCAAGCAAGCAACGGAGAACAATTTCCCTGCGGGCAGAGGGGACAAGCGCTGGAAGCAATGGCGTGACCTTTTGTCATTTTGGCGGAATCGCTCCACATGTCATGCCAATGGAACAGTCGAAAGTGGGGCTGGTTGCTTGAGGATATGGTATGATTTAGGCACGCCATAAGGCAGCACTGCATATGCGTTACTTTTTGAGTTATCGAAGGTAGGATTAGGTCGGGTATATAAGGGAGGAGCTCCTCCCTGCTCCAGAAGGATTGAAGGTATTTTAGACACTGCGGAAGAAACATCTACTACTTATATCCTGTTGCTCGCATCCGTTGATACTGGAGACTACCAACACGTTCATCCTCAACGACTCGTAAGTACTCGTGTTAGCATTACTGCTGGAATTCACGTACTGACAACAAGGCCAAAGACCACAATCGACCCACACCTACCATCATGACATCTCCCTCAGCAGCCCTTATGCAGAGCATTCGCTCAGGCACTACACACTTCAACGCCATGAGCCCCAAGGACCGCGTCAAGTTTGTCGGAATCATGGGATACTGCACACTCGCCTTCAGCGCACCCTTCGCGGGGGCAGCAGAGATGAGCAGACGTACACGCGACGACACAACATACGCGAAAATGTGAGTCTTGGTCACAGCTAGGATCTGTCTTGCATGATACTGATAGTCCAACAGGCGTCCCCTCAGCTACAGAGATTGCCTCGCAAACGGCTCTCGTCTCGAAGATTATGCTGGACTGGCACGCAGATCTTGAGCAAAGGACGAATTGGTTGTACATGACATGATGTTTGCTTTTGAGGATTGGCGTTCTGGGAACAGCCTGGTATGGCTTTGCATGGAACAAGGCGTTTGCAACAGATGATCCTTTCGCAAGGAGATTCGTATTGAGAGAGGAGAATGGTCGGTGTTGTTGTTATTCATGATATCCAGGAAACAGGAAACGCATCCCTTAGTAGGACAGCGGTTTGCGCTTTATGCGCAGCAATAGAAGAAAGTGCCAATTGAACTCCATGACGATGCTTTATAGTACAACTCTTTCTTTGATGACATGTTCAGCTGAAGCGATCGCCCTTCTTGCTCCTGTATGGCGCGGAGCTCTCGAACGGACTCTGACCTCCGCTCTCTGCGGCGTGACCAGAGGCGGGAGACATGTCTTCGGTGGCCTCTTTACTCGGGTTTGCGTGGCTGTCTTCCTTCTGGGCAGGGACGGGGTATCTGTTTTGGAGTTCGCGCATTTGCATGCGTCTCTTGTTGTCTGCTTCTGCGCGCTCGGCACGATCTGCGTTGATGCTCTTCTTGGCGAAATAGTATGCGCCGCCACCTGCGACGATGAGGACACCCCAGCCGTAGCTGTGAGGAAGGTAATGTTAGAAGGATTGGCAACCGATTTCGAGAATTGTAGACGAAGCGTACCCGACAGATCTGACCTGTGGGGCAAGTTAGTCTTCCGAACAATGCGCTGTGACGTCCAGTGGGCTTACAGTGTTCATAATTATATGATTGATGTGTGAATTGGAAGTTGCAATAGAAAGTAGAAAGTTACAAACAAGAGGATGCCTGAATGTCGAAGAGTCGGGCAAAGTCGTGGCAGACGAATGGTTGCATCACCTGAGATCTACGAGGGACGGAAGCCGCAGCCGCATCTTTCCTACCAAACAAGCAATCGCAACCGACCATCTTCTTTTCACATGTTATTGGAGCATGCTGTCAAGTATCACTGCGAAGTCAACTCAAAAGTCCCTTCACTAGTCATATCGACAAGCCAGCGCATACTGCTGCCTTGCCTCAGACAACGAACAAGGCGGTGTTAGCGGGAATAAGGACCTTCCAAACCATCACCGAAGCTTCTCCGCCTCTTGAACAATTCCGTCATCCATCACTATTCAAAGCAACAAGCACGTGGGGCCGAGATTAGAGAGTCACTCAAGGCAGACACTTATCCTCGACACTTTCTCGACTCACTCTTCACATCCCATCGCCATGCCGCCCAAGAGGAAAGCCCCTGCTGCCGGCGCCGGTCGCGCAACCAAGCGGGTGGCGTCTGGTGTGAACACTCCAGTTTCCATGGGCAGCAGCGACGATGAGTACATGAGTGACGATGGTGACGACTACGTGGCCGAGGACCACAACTACGACGATGTTGTGAAGAAGTTCCAGGCTTCCTCATACCGCACCAAGAATGCGAAGCCCCAGGAGTCTGATCAAGCCACTCGTCTCTTCCGCAACGATCGCGACCTGTCCGCCCTCGAACTGAAACCCGATCACTCCGTGCGCCCGCTCTGGCTCGACCCCGAAAAGGGCAGGATCGTTGTCGAAACCTTCTCTCCTTCCTTCAAACAGGCCCAGAACTTCCTGATCAACATCGCCGAACCCCAATCGCGAACGACCAACGTACACGAATACACCATCACCGCACACAGTTTGTTCGCCGCTGTCTCAGTCGGCTTGACCACCGACGACATCATCCGCCAACTCGAAGTCTTCTCAAAGACGAAGCTGCCCGATGGCCTGAAAGATTTCATCTACACTGCCACTCAGTCCTTTGGAAAAGTCCGTCTGGTCTTGAAACATAACAGATACTATATTGAAAGTCAAGATGCCTCAGTTCTCCAGATGCTGTTGCGTGATCCAGTCATCGGTCCGGCCAGAGTTCATGAGACAGACGAGTTGATCCAGGAAAAGGCTCCACAAATGGGTGGACTGGTCATTCCAGGAACAAAGGATGCCGCTGGCGTAAAGCAAGCTGAGGCACAAGCAAAAAAGAAGGCTGCCAGGAATGATGATAGCGATGATGAAGACGAGGATGAGAAAAAGGACGATGCCGAGCAAGACATGACTGCCTACCTGAGAGATGAGGACGACGATGATGACGAGACGGACCAGGTCCATTCATTCCAAATCGATGGTGAGAAGATTCAAGCCGTCCAAGAACAGTGTAACGTCAAGCTACAACTGCCTCTGACGGAAGAATACGATTTCCGAAACGACGAGATCAACGCAAACCTGGATATTGATCTACGCCCTATGGCTCAAATTCGATACTACCAGGAACACGCACTTAGTAAAATGTTCGGTAACGGTCGTGCCAGAAGTGGAATCATCGTTCTACCCTGCGGTGCCGGTAAAACTCTGGTCGGTATTACAGCTGCTTGCACTGTCAAGAAGTCTGCCATCGTCTTGTGCACATCTGCCATGAGTGCATATCAATGGAAGAATGAGTTTTTGAAGTGGTCAAACATCAATCCTGACGACATTGCCATCTTCACCTCTGGTGAGAAGGAGAAGCTGAATCAAAGGGCAGGAATCATCGTCTGCACATACAGTATGGTTACTCAAAACACCCGAAGAGCCCACGACAGTCAGCAAGTCATGGATTTTATTACCAACAGAGAATGGGGTCTCATGGTTCTGGATGAGGTTCACGTCGTGCCAGCTGAAATGTTCAGGCGTGTCACTTCCAAGATCAAGACTCATTCCAAGCTTGGGCTGACTGCTACTCTGTTACGTGAAGACGACAAGATCAAGGATCTGAACTTTCTCATTGGTCCAAAATTGTACGAGGCCAACTGGCTGCAGCTGTCAGAGGAAGGTCACATCGCCCGTGTCCAATGCGCTGAGGTGTGGTGTCCCATGACAACCGAGTTCTATGGTGAATATCTGAAAGCGCGTACTACTAATAAGCGCTCTCTTCTCTCGACCATGAACCCCAGAAAATTTCAAGCCTGTCAATTCTTGATTAACTATCACGAAAAACGAGGCGACAAGATTATCGTCTTCTCTGATAACGTTTACGCGCTCGAGAAGTACGCGAAACGACTCAAGAAGCCATACATCTACGGAGACACACCTCAAAGAGAACGTGAGATGGTGTTGCAGAACTTCCAGCAAAACGAATCTGTGCGAACAATTTTCCTGTCCAAGATTGGAGACACCAGTCTGGATTTACCAGAGGCCACTTGCTTGATTCAAGTGTCCAGTCATTACGGATCACGTCGTCAGGAAGCGCAGCGTCTAGGTCGTATCCTCCGTGCTAAACGTAGGAATGACGAAGGTTTCAATGCCTTCTTCTATTCTCTGGTGTCGAAAGACACAAACGAGATGTACTACTCGTCAAAGCGTCAAGCTTTCCTGGTCGATCAAGGCTATTCTTTCAAAGTCATCACCCATCTGACAGGTATCGATGAAGTCGAGGGTCTCCACTTCCGCGACACTTCTTCACGCATGGAACTTCTCGAAGACGTTCTGATGGCTGGCGAGGACAGCGGTAGCGTCGAGAATATCCAGGATGACCTCTTCAGTGGTCGACAAACGCACAAGGGTCCCAGAGGCAAACCCGGTGTACGTCGCACCGCTGGTGCTCTCTCCGAATACGCCGGCGGCAAGGACATGGCCTACATCGAGTACAATAAGAGCAGAAACAAGGAACTCAAGAAGAACAAACCTGCTAGTAAATTCTTCAAGGACATTCAAAGGACGAATGAGAAGAGAAAAGCGGCTTCGAAAGCGGATTTGTGAGCCTTTTCTTTTTGCATTCTCCTTTTGTCCTTACAGAACATTGCGGCGTTGATGATTACGATATGGAGGGCGTCTTGGTTTTCATAGGCGCACGGCGGTATCGTTATCACTTTCTTTATGCGAGGGATTACAAAGAATCAATGACAAGAGCTATGATTATTCTTATCCAACTCAAATATTTCACCACTATCTTTTTCGAAGCTCCAACTTTGAAGCATTTTCGCTCATGGCGTGGAAAACGACCATCTTTTTTCTCTGTCGAGATCTCCATTCACGATCAAATTTCAAATTATGTTTCCTGATCCCATGCCATTCCTCCCTTTTCTCCAACTTCCCGTGAAATTTGAGAGGGTATCTTTGGTAAGTGATTACGACTTCTGAATAAGAGAATATCCTTGGCTTCCTCCGTAACACGAACGAGCGGGGCAGTGCAAGAGTCACTAACATGCAATCTTCTGCTTCTCCTTTCTTCTCTTTCCTTCCTACTTCCATTTAGATAATTTTGTACTGCAATCATGGCTTATAATTTCGGGATGCAAGAAAGATTCGAACTCGCAGAGGCGCAATGCGGATTCCTGCCTCTTATCACCATTATAGGCTTTTTGTCTGTCGCCGGAACACACGAGCTCAGGATGACCCTCGAAAAAAACATACAGACTTTGACCACGGCACATCCGATACTACGCGCCATCATTATCAACAGATTGACCAGAAGACCGGAGTGGAAGGAAATGGACGTGGTGCCCACCACTCAGGACATCCTCGATGCAGATACGTCTATAGCGATGTCTGTCGAGGAGGTCATTGTCCAAGAAGACAAAAAGGGAGCACTGCTCAATCTGGACACTGGACCGCTCTGGCGTGTCGCGATCTACGAGCAGGAGTCCTCTGGTGTTGGAAGAGGATGCTACATTGCGTTGAGTGTATGTCACATAGTCACGGACGGCAGCGGTGCATTGGAGCTCTATCGCCAGCTCTTCCGGACCAGGAAAGGATCTGATACCAACATGGTAAAGGATCTTGTCCTATTACCACCTAGGGCGGAAGATACAGTGGACTTGCGACCCTCTCTAGTGACAGCGTTAAAGGCGTTTGTACAGGAGATTGGCGTAAAGGTACTACCTTCAGCTCTCCAACGCTATGTTGAGAAAGTCCCGGCTTGGCCGGCACAGAACACTTCGCCTATTGATCCGATGTCTCCAAAGGTGAATCGTATTGCTCTCCAGCTCGGGTCAAACAAATCGCTGGTTCGTGAACTGAAATCATTCGGCAAGATTGGCGGAACAGGGACGCTCCAATCGGTGCTAAACACTGCTGCGATTATCGCTTTGACAGCAGCTATTGATACAAGCGACGGTCTGACAGCACTTGGGACAGAAACCCCAATATCACTCCGTTCTCGCGATCTTGGGCACCCGGCTTTTGGAGGCAACTATACCGCCCTTGCAGAGTTTATCTTGTCTCCGGAAGCAATTCGAACCCAAAGCGTTTCAGATGTGCTCTCTGCGTATGGGGAGCGCTTGCACACCCCTCATGGTCTGGAAGAAGCCCAGTCGAGAGCCGGGATGCTACAGCTTATTCCAGACATCCCATATCTGGTCAGCCCCACATTCAAGATCCAAAATCAGAGGGTGCAGCCACCTCCGACAGGCTGGGAGTCGTTCTTGAATCAACAGGCGGCATCGAAGAATCCCTACCGTAACTCTTTCGCCATTTCTAACCTTGGACTATTCGACTCAACGGCCCATCCGGAGTTGGCGGGTCTTTGGTTTTGTCAATCTCCAATGCCTTGGGGTGTTGCATTGTATCTTGACGTCGTTGGTTATACCGTGCGCGGCCCTCCAGAAATAGATGGAGGTGTAGAAACCGAACTCGGCATAATCATTTCAAACTTCGAAGGCGCTGTCAGCGGCAATACCATCGACAACTTCTGCAAATATTTCGTACGCGCGCTCGAGCTTTTTGCTGCCGCCGGAAGTTCTGGCGTCGAACAGACAAACGCATTGAAAGCCTCTAGGCTCGCCGAGCTGGTTCGAGTAGTTAGGTGTTGAGAAATAACAGATAGGTATAGAAAGGGTACCGTGGTCTCATTGGTTCCTGCAAAATTTTTTCGTGATCAACTACTTGATCAACACCTCTGATGGTACACAGCTTGGTGTAATCCACTTCGGTATCTCTGCATATTCCATCGATATTAGATCCCCAAGCAAGATACCTTTATCTCTCATTCCTCTTACGTGTCCTCGCGTTTATGCTGTTAAGAAACCTGACAACCAGCCTTAGCAAAAGAAACATATCCGCTACCTTTTCCCCTTCGTGTACATTTGTACTATTCCCCTCAATTACCAGACTTTCCATGATCATCTATCTCTTCTCTCATACATAGTGGTGTGTGACTTGGGACTTTCCATACAATCAACCCCTGAAAAGATGGTAATGTTAAATAAAACGGGAAGAGAGAGCACTACTCCAAAGCAGAAACCACAGTCACTCCAGTATAGAAGGAGGCACTTTGACCGTGAAAATCTTTTTCGCAGTTGTAACGAATAGCGATTTGCATATGCTGGGTGGTTCGGAGAACGAAGGTTCTCGGAGCTGGTCGGTTGTTGTTGTAAAGAGACGCGGGCATGACGCATCAGCAGAATCAGGCAACAAAACACTCGTTGTAACCAGTGTCAGGAGAAAAGCGACGAAAGGTGTGACCGAAGTAGGAAACCACCACGACTTGAAATGAATGTTTCCACGTTTTGTGCTCAGTCATAACCAGGCAATTGCAATCCACCAGGAGCAGATGGAAGGCCCGCTTGGTGTAATTCTTCAGGTCAGGTTCGATAGCAAACGACTTGTGTGTTCATATGACGAGACACTGTATGGCTGGACGAAATGCGATAACGGAGAGTCGAAATAGAATGCAAATGCGAGTATAATTACAGCTAGCAATGTTGATCATCCTGCCGTACAAACTGTTTATAGCAAGGCAAACACTCCAGATACTTGTAATCAAGAAAGTGGTAGATGGTGCAGTCCTCAAAGAATACATCCAAAGCAGAATCTCTTCTGTCAAAACACTTCTTGTCAGTGACTCAAAAAAATCAGCGAGGTGACTCGGAACAAATCTGCATCCATCAGTCACCAGTCTCTCAAGACTGCATCGAATATTCCAAACGCAAAGTCCTCAACTCGGCTACCAAACTCGAGAAGCGAACCTCAGCAACACACACTGCAACTATGTGCGGCTACAATGAACTTCTCACCCCCTGCTGCCACGAAAAAACCGGCTTCTCCCCAACCATAAAATGCACCCTCTACTTCCAAAACAACCGCTACTGCCGCACTGGCTCCATCCACAGCTGGATACTGTCCTCTCCCCCGTTGACCTCGCGCATCCTCTGCGACAACTGCAAAAAGATCGACGATCACGAGATCAAGGAGATCGAGAGGGAGATTGAGGAGAGAAAGAAGGCTGAGGAGGTGAGAAAAAGAGGTGAAGAAGCTAGAGAGTTGAGAGCGTTGGACAAGGAGATCAAGAGGCGCAGTGATGGGAGAAGGGAGGAGAGACAGAGTGCGGCTGCGGCGTTGAGGAGTCAATTTGCTGGATTGGATATTGAAGATGGTGGCGAGGGATCTTCTTCTTCGTCGAGGAAGTGATGCTGTGATCGGAATTGATACAATGTTATCGGACTGGCGATCGATGGGTTGCGTTTCAGAGAATTGTTCATGTGCCATGTAAGAAGTGTAGCTCACATTTAACACCGAAGAGTTGCGATCCCCCAAGGCACGCTCTGTCTGAAATCAAGCCATCGAAATGCATGATGTTTTTGCAATCTATAGAGATGTCCGATGAAGGCCCCAAGGAGAAGCTGTGCGGGTGGATTAAAACCAACTCCTTAAACCGGATCGAGAGCCTTCTCACCAAGAATCGACATTCCTCGTGAGCCAAGCAGGCGTTGACGGGCGCACAACTATCGTGTGGTGTGTAGTGCTCGATCATATCGATAGACCGAGCACGGTACCGTCCTTCGATACTCGGGTCGACGATAAAGTAACAGAGAGTCCCCGTTCCCGATGCCTCGTCGTAGGATTGTAAGCCGAAACGGATAGCACGCACGAGGTGCCACAATTAAGGAGGCCGAGGAGGAGCAAGATTGATGGTACGTCGACTACCCGGTACGGTCGTCGAAATGTACCGCTAAGGCAGGCAGTGAGCACTCGATCGGTGCTTAATACTCCATGTGATTAGGTTTCATGGCGGAACAGACTGACAAACATCAGAAGTGTCTGCTCAGGATACCATAGAGCTGCATCAGACATGTGTGTCGGCGACCCGATGCGTACAGCGGAGTGTGCGAGCCTTGGAACGAGGGCGCTGAAAGGTCTAGAGAGAACCGCTTATTGCTTGAGCGAACAAGAAAGCTGCAACGCTGCCATTGATCAGTGTTCAAAGAGCCTTATGATTATTCCATGGGTCTCTGTTGTAGAGGATAGTCGTTGACAACCTAGTATCGCAAGGATCGGGGGCTTTAGCGTAAAAACGATCAAAGACATTCCTCTGACGCCTGACTGATACCGTCTGCATATGCTGATGTTGTTCAGGAACAGAACCAGAAAGAAGCGAGATTGATTAAAGACATCGGTGACGCCAACAGCCAGACAAACGCAGAAGATCAAAGACGTCGGCTATACGCTTCAAGTTTCTTACAGGCGTTAGTCATATCCATGAACACAAGCAGAATGGAAGATCATCGACTGGAAGGGCAAAGAGGAAACAACGACTCACCGTGCTGAACGTCAAACCATGGCAACCGTCTCGTGTAACCTGCAGGCATCAATCGATTTCACGGACGGAAGCAGAAAGAACCACCCAACCAACAAACACGCCGAGAACGACGACTAAGCTAACTCAAACATCAACCGCCCGCCTCTTCTCTTTCAAGTGACCAGTCCTACCAAGCACACCGATCTCAACTACTTCTAGCATCCCGCCCAACCACCACACCGCCTCACACATCACCACTCATTACAATGTGCTCCAAACGCGTCAGCCCCTACCACGAATGCCCCTACAGCCACAAGGAGGTCACAGACGAGAAATTCTGCTTCAGAGACGGCGTCATCGTTCCCTGCGTCAATTGGGAATGGCTCATCATCAAAGAGCTTCCTACCCCTGGACCTTGCCCTTGTGCCGACTGTCAGGCTTGGAAGCGCAGGCAGAATATGCAGAACAGTACCGCTGGCTCGAGATCCAATGACATCTCCCAGTAAAGCAAGTCCAGTGAGTGGGTTCGATTGTGCATTTCGATGGGCGGAAAACTGATGATGGATAGCTGTCGAGATGTCAACAAGAACGCCAATCTAGGCACGATAGACACAAACATGGCCCAGAAAGGCAGGAGATCGCTAAAGAGTCATGAGCGTAGCGGAGTAGCGGAGGATTGGAGGAGTGTTCTTAAAATTCGTCAATTGGTGGCATGCATCGCATAATCACATCTCCATCTCATCAGGACTGTATCCCTTCTTCTTGCTCTCTTCGAGCTTCTTCTTCGTCTTTGTTTTCGAGTCCTCGATCCAGGCATCGTAAGAGCCGTCTGCAATCTTGGCAGCAGTGACACCCTTCATCAATTCACCTACGAAACCGACAAAGTTGTGTCTGCGCAGAGCATTCTCCCACTGCCATGCACGTCTCTTCTCTTCTTCACGGTACACCATGTCTTCATCTCCGAATTCTCTTGCTTTTACGCGGAGGTCCTGGCACATGGCGAGTAGGTTGAAGCGGATCTCGTTGGAGGGGTAGCGTTCGATGCGGCGTTGGAGGACGGGAATGACTTTGTCGGCAAAGTCTGTAGGGGCACAAGGGCCGTGACTGATGGGAGCTTCTTGGAGACCGTCGAGTTCGTACAATGTGCCGTTGATGCTGGTGTATGCGATGAAGTGGAAGAGGTCGTCGTCTTGAGTGGCCATACGTGTTTCGTCTGAGACGAAGGGCGAGCTGCGGGCGAAGGAGTTGTGCGTGTCGCGGATAAGGTCGCTGTTGCTGAGAGCCTCACCACGGATCTGAGATGGTCAGTATCTAATTGACATGCTCTCGAATTGATTAGACATACATCCGGTGGGAAGGCAGCCGTGAAGTCCTTGAAGTCTGTCAAATGAGGACCCAACTCAACACCATCCTTGTTGTCCTTGTTCATCAAGACACTGAGCAATGCCTGTGTGCCGCAAGCATTCTGAATTGTCTGAGCGGCGAACCACACCTTGCCCTTGCCATCACCTCCACTGCCAGCGTCATCCAGGTTGTAAGTTGCTTCGAAGTCGAATTGACCGTCTAGCGGACCGTCTGATTTGCGGCCATCATTGTTGTACTTGAAGAGAAAGATGACGCCTAGCGGTGACAACTGGCCGAGTGATTGTGAGTCTAATGAGATGAGCTCTTCGAACTGGACGTTCTTGACACCGAGGTTCTCGAGTAGGTATGTGAAGACGCCCTGCAGATTGTTAGTATGCGCAGACTGAGGTTCTGTCAAGAAGGCTACTGACAGCGTCTGACTCGATTGTGTTCCAGCCTCCCGACATGTTTGCTGGTTCAAGTAGTTGATGTTGACTGCTCAAGCTTTGGATGTCGCCGCGCAAACATTCATGTCAAGCGCGGACGTCATGAGCTGCACAAGCTACCGCCAAGCCCGCTCGGTGATCGGCAATCCGGTTCGAGTGACCTTCACAAGTTCGCTCAGAATCCTTCTTTGATACTTTGCTATGATAATCTATCAATTTCTAAAGGTGATGTATACTCGATTGAGTAGCTAGTCTTTCCCAAAGGCTGGATTTTCAAACGCACGAAGCTTTCCAGAATCGATGAAGGTCCAGTGAGTAATGAGAGAGCAAAGTTCGGACATATAGTGGACACCCGTCGTTCTTAATACTGTTGTACATGTCTTCCATTTAGCATGAGCTGGAGGAGCCCGACGATCCTTCAGATGGCCGATAATCCGGATCCGACCGTCGTCCACTTGAATCTGACCCTTCATCAGAAAGATATGGTGCAGGGCTTGAACTAGCTAGGAACTTCGTGGTCTGGGAAACTGGGGTGTCATTCTCGTTTACAGGGCGGTATAGCGGTGTGTTCTCTCGTGAGTCGTTTATTTGACCTGCAAGCCTTCGAGCGATCGAAAAAAGACTGGCAAAATTTATTACGCAGACAGGGGACGGCGTGTTGTCAGGTAGATGGGCATTCTTACAGAAGTCTGACCAGGTGCCACATTTTATATCTGCCCATCCGATATCGAAGGTCTGATTTGGGACAGACAAGGGACTAGGAAAGACTGGCAGCCTGTCTATGACTTGTTTGCCGGTCAGAGTGCGATGTGGCCGAGATTCAGACGCCGGCTGTATGACAGATTTGTACACATGTACATGTACAGTGTCGTGGTCCGCAGATAGACTCTCATCGCCATTCTCAGACGGGCGTGTCGTGGGTGGGTCAGCCTTATTCGGCTTCTTTCTAGGCCTCTTCTTGACTATGACAAGCACCACGAAGATAACTTTACCCTTGGAGAGCAGGATGTAGTCTTGAGCCTTGCGTTGCGCGTGTTCTTCTTTCTCCGAATACGCGACTTCGATCACTAGGAATGGATCGCGCGAGCCGAAGAAAGAAACACTTGCATCTGGTGCCATGATCACAGAACCGTAGTCGAATTCGACACTACCAGTCTGCAAAATTTCGTTTCGCTTATAACGAGTTGGCAAAAATCCTGAGTTGTACAATTGATCGCAGATATTTGTGCCGAAGGTGACGAAGGCTTCATGTATGCGTGAAGGCATGGTGATAACCAGGCGGCCTCGCTTGCTACGTGAGGCAGTGGCATGTGCAGATGTTTGACGACGGAAGAATTCACACTTCCAAGCAGAAGTCCGAGGATCCGAGCGAAGCAAAGGACAAGTGATTTTGAAGATGGATAAAGGAACTCTGGGAACAGATATACAGTCCGCCAAGATCGAGGCAGTGGGATGAATAGCGGAGGCGCATAGGAAAGGGGGCTCTACAGCGCGTAAGACAAGACGCCGAATCTCTGATTCGTCCCAGGTCCTGATTTTGTTGCTCATGGCTGGTATCTGGTCAACAGAAGTTGGGTCTTGTCCATGGAAGAGGCGTGATCTTTTAGGTTGCTGCAGGCTGCGTTGGTCACTTGCATCACTACCTTCCGAGTCGTCTTGTCTGTCATCATCTCTCTGCCGTTTCGATGAAACCTTGCGAGATTTGTGTGCCATCTGTTGGTATTTGATAGGGTGTCGCTGACGTTGACGTGAGCAGACGTGCTGTTGGCGATGTTGGAGCTGTTGCTAGAGCGCCCGTGAGTGGATGGATGGTATCCATACGTGTTGACCAGACTTCGTGCTGGGAGCTCAGCCAGAACTACTTTTGCTCATCATGGGGTCTTTTGTTTACTTGTTCTCAAAGCTTGATGTCGTCTCGAGCAGTTGACAATCACTTCTTTGAACGTTGTGGGTTCCTCATATGTATTCATTCGCTACAACCCACCGCCAAGCCCGCTCGGTCCTCGGCGTTTCGGCTTCAACAAGCGCTCGCTTCCCCATACCGTTTTCGCAAAAAGGAGGTTGCACTTTGTAAATTTTTCATTTCTGCCAGCAAAAGGTAGTGTACATCTACAGCACACAGGGGAACAAAAGGATGGAGTAGCTGGGAATCGAACCCAGAACCTTCTCCACTCAGTAATGCTCGAAGAGCAATGCTAAGAAGATGTCATACCACTAGACCACAACCCCATTTGATGAGAAAAAGTGTTTCAAGAGGATAAACAAACTAACCTGTGGTGAGTAGTTTCGCCTGGTCACGGCTGATGAATGCCTGAAGCTTGTGCGTTGAGCGCTTGGAGTATAGAATTGAAGTATACATGATTCGTGATTCATGAAGCCTACTGATCTACAGCTTGCTAGCTTCTGTTGCCTTCTCAAGCTCAATGACCAGTTTGCCGAATTGGCTAGCATTCTTCATGTCCTCGAACAAGCCGTTGATCTCTTCAAGGTTGTCGAGTCCGGAGACGCTCCTCGATACAATGGGTCGGATGTTCTTGGTGGAAACAAAGCTGACCATGTCTGCGAACTCTTTTCTTGAGCCCATTGTAGATCCACGGAGGTCAATGTTTTTGAGAACAGCGGCCATGGTGAAGGGCATCTTGGGGCCTACTGTCATGCCGTAGGAAACAATGACACCACCAGGCTATGTCATGTTAGTGGAAGACAACACTGAACGAATGCAAGATGCTCACCTTCATAATTTTGAAAGCCTTCTCAACGATGTCACCGCCGGCACCGTCAATGACAGCATCGAGGAATTTTCTGTCCTTTGGCAATTGTTCCAACAGCTTCTTCTCCCATCCCTCCTCCTTGTAGATTGCACCCCCTGCAGCACCAAGCTTCTTTGCCTTGTCCAGCTTTTCCTGGCTTCCACTTGTCACGAAGACGTTGGCACCAGCTGCGCTTGCAAATAGCAGGGCCATGAGCGCGACACCACCACCAATACCAGTGATGAGTATGTTGCGACCAGGCTTGCAGTTACCACTCTTGGTGACAGTCGCTCTCCAGGCAGTAAGACCCGTGAGAGGGAAAGCGGCAGCCTCAGCGTTCGTGAGATGCTTAGGTGCCTCCTCCAGTTCAGACGCATCAATGACCAAGCTCTCAGTCAATGTGCCTAGAGGGTTGAGCTTTGTTCCTCCAAGTATAGCATACCCCTTGGGATCTTCAGGACCATCAGGGTCATCTTTCCATCCACTACCGGGGTTGAGAATGACGCGCTTGTTCAGCCATTTCTTTGCTTCGGGGGACGATCCGGTCGAGGTTACAATGCCGGTGCCATCTGCGAGTAATGGTACACCGAATGTGGTGCCAGGGTATAGATGCTGGCGAATGAACAGGTCTCGATGATTCAATGCGACAGCGGTGATTTTGACGACGACTTGATTGTCTTTGGGCGTGCTTTCGGGAACATTGATCTTCTCTAGAGGGTAGTAAACTTGACCGGGCTTGCCGTCAACCTTGCGAATCGAGATTGCAGCAGGCATTTTGAAGATGTGTGTATAGTACAGTTGAATACAACAGAGCGAATATGCAGCGCTTGACTTATTATCTTCAAAGGTTAAAAATCAACATTGAGAGGGCTCCTTTGCCCCGGTTCACGCGGTTATTGCGGGGATTGGTCGAGGTGGGGAGAGCTTGCGAAGGGTCAACTTGAGCCGAGGCTTCTTGTTCTCTGCTGAGTCAGCTTTGTGCAACTTCACGTCCTGCCTTTGAGGCTTCAGTGCTTTGTATGTCCAAGGACGGTCACCGTGATGCCATCAGGTTTTTAATGGGTTGGACACCAAATATTTCAATCATAGATATGGACGCAAGAACTAGCGTTAAACCTTCTTGCCGCACCCAATATCGCAGAGTCGAGGCCTCAGCTCTGAACCTGGATGTTCGATCCTGACCACCGTAACTCCTTCCGATGCCCGACATGATCATTCAATCTCAACCCATGCGATGGCGAGTAGCATCGGTCAGATTTCTCTCAAGAGCTTCTTGACGCATCTCAGCAAGACGACGATTCCACTTGACACAGTCGGCATGCTCGCAAGGGATGTTTGTTCCTCCGAAGTACTCCAGCCTCTCATAGGACCACTTATCAGCAGGACAAGCTGAGCCAGTACGTCTGGCTTTGTCACAAACACCTCTGTCGACGGTTTCATGGCGACATTGGTACCAGACCTTTCGCTTTGTCCAGCACATCTTGACGGTTCTGGAATGCTTGTCTATCGCTTCTGTCAGTAAATGGCAAACGACCAAAGCCCACGAAAATCTCACCTAGGAGGCTTCGTGATTTTTCTCTTTCACGCAGTTGGGATAGTACCGCCTTCCTGGTGTTGAGAAGCATTCCTTATACCACCATTCGTCCAGCAAACTGGCATTACAACCATTGGAAGATCTGACAGCCACGCTACTCCGCAAGATATCCTACTTTGACCTCCACTCCATCGCGAGGCATCCATGCATGGAACTTGTAGGCTTTCAAATCTGGATTTCGAGTACTCATTCCGTTGTCCTTGCAAGTTGGACACTCGTTGCGGTGTGGAACAACCTCGTGCTGGCACTGTAACCACTCGCAAGCTCTTCTCTTCTCTAATGCAACTTTGCATGGCTTAATAAGCGTCTCGCTTTCGTGTCGGCAGCCTGGCCAAACCATTTTCTCGTATCGACACATGGCGGCAAGACTTGTTTGATGAGCTAGAATTTCGGAACGAACAAGCTTCAAGGACGGAAAAGATGTCGATCAGGATCAGCAGGAAAGATAGGATCAGCAAGAAAGAGTGGCTGCATTGTTCGTCTTGAGCATGTTCTCAGACTTCTATTCCACTGCCAGAAGCCTGTGCATCTCCCTTTCCCCAGACTCTGGCGCTCTGTACCACGTCTGTCATGCTTTGTGTTACACGTCAAAAGCAGGTCCGTTGAAATCGAGCCCTGTGTGCTGACAGCAGGCTTTGGGATACAAGCGGCTTTGTTCCAGCTATATTATGCCATGCACCATTTGGTATCAAATGAGGCTCGCTTGCATGCCTCGGTTTGCATCGACCCAGTTTCGGAAATATGACTCAGCAACCCTTCCAACATCTCGGAGCTCAAAGTCTCAGGTACCCCTTCTCATAGGTCACATGAAAGATGACCAGTCGCTTTTTTGACCTGCTCGATTGATCCGCAGAGTCAGCTTCTGTAACACCCTTGCTGCTGAGTACTCTCAACAACAGCTTGCCGCTTCTTGCTTTGTTCAACTCACCCCAGATCTTTGATGCGGACCCCAACTATACACCCCACAGAGACCGTACATTGTTGCGCATCTTCGCTGCTGATTCGTCGGCTCGCTTCTTGGCTGCACATTGCGAGCACTCCTTTGTCTTTGATGGTAATTGTACAACACGCCAGTATCTTTCTCCGCAAGACTGTCCCCGCTCGCGAGCTCCATCGCATTGGTTGAATGTACGTGTCTCGGGATGCCCGCAAGCAGAGCATGTCGGCTGCTTATAATGACACATCGTCATGGCATGTCCGAGCTTTGAGAGTGGAAGAAGAGAAGACAATCATGCCTGGGTGTCTATTCCGGTGATCTTATGTCAAGGATTGTCGTACCCTCTGCTTGACGTTCCCGAAAGGCCTCGTCGAAATCCAGCTACAAGAGCTTATTCTGGTCACACAGTCGAATGTCCAATTCCAGGTGGCTGAGGTATAGTTCGAGCTCTACCTTTTATCCGGCTCCATTTGAGCCATGTGATTGTCAGCCGGTGCGAATTATCTCTTTGATGAGGCTGTTGCTGAAACCAGGGAAGCAAGACACTGGTGATCGTCCACCTAGTCATCGAGCCTACTAGATCTATCTTGGTGCCTTCACAAAGACGATTTCCGGAGAATGACCAGTGATTCGATTCAGGACTTGGACGTCAGACACTTCCGAGGAATGCGCGAGCTTTCGATAGATTCCTAAAGTCCTTATCAGCATTGGCTCTTTCCTGTCATGCTTGTACCGGTTCGACGCCCGACCGTGGAGGAAACCACGCATTCACAGACATTGCTTGGAAGATTGTTGGCGCAGACCAACAGTGGCCGTCATGGTTGGAAACCAGTCGTTGCGTCCCTCGCGGTGGTGTGCCGACCCATGAGATCGGCAAACTGGCTGGCGCTTTGAGTGTCAAATCTTGCAGCTTGAAGGCGCGACTGTATAGCATCGCGAGCAAGTCCATGCCGACGACCTACCTTCTCTGAACATGAAAGCAGTTTGTGGAGCGCATCAAGGGGATCACAACACGCCAAGACTCAAACTCGACCAGGCTTTATATTGAGTGCTGCCTCAGAATTTCCAATCCGCACAACGGACCAGTCGGACCCTCCGTATCCGGGACCCAGCTCAGCTGTGGTACATCCTTAGTACGAGGGTCGGGCGCCCAATTTCCTTTTTGAAGGTCTTCCTTCTTGAAGGTTGCGAGTTCGATTCACCTCGCGATCAAAATTTTACTTTTTTGCAACTTTCGAATGCGTTGCGTTCTTTGTGGACTGAAGGCGAGACCGTGCCAACGGCATTCTCTGGAAGCGAGCCTCGACTCTCGAGCACGTCAGAGGCAACAAAATACACCAAGGCCCATGTTTGCCCAAGCTTTATATTCAGCGTTGGCTCAGAATTCCCAATCCGCACAACGGACCAGTCGGACCTTCCGTATCCGGGACCCAGCTCAGCTGTGGTACATCCTTAGTACGAGGGTCGGGCGCTCAACTTCCTTTTTGAAGGTCTTCCTTTTTGAAGGTTGCGAGTTCGATTCACCTCGTGATCAAAGGTTTACTTCCTTTTTGCAACTATCGATGGTACCCGCGCTCTTCACCGCCCATCGCTCCATCTTACTCTAACAAAAGCTGCCGCATGCTCTGTTGAAATATCTCCCTGTCACTTTTTGTCGAGTTAGTCAAAGATTCTCAACGAGCGCGCTTTCGTGACTTAGTCTATCGCTGATCCCTTGACATCACGATGCGTCGCTGCTGCCGGCCTTTTTACCTTGCTGGAACATGAGGTCAAGCTTGGACTCTGGCTCTCTATGGGTGGCTCTCAATTCGACCTATCGTGACATAGCTGGCAAGAGTGCAGCAGTCGGCAAGTGCATTTCGTGAGTCGAATACGCCACAATGTTTCGAAGACATGCGTAGAGTAAACAGCTCTTCTTTGCCGGTGACGAGTTTGATTCTCACCATGCTCCCGCTAGACAGCACTGCTTCGTAGACGGATGTGTATGCCTGTGCAATGTCTTCGTCCTGCAGCATGGCCATCATGGCGTGATTGTGTGGCATAATGTCCATTCACCCAAGGCTACAGGAACAACTACCTCGCTGCATGGAAGGTAATGTTCGCAACATAATTTTCTATCATGTTCGATACCTCTAGCGGAGGCCAAGAGAGACAAAGCATCTGGAAGAAAAATACAACTCGCAAAGATCGAAAGCGTATGATCGGAGCTCTTTTCAATGGACCTCTCAGCAGCCTGAAAAGCATCGTGCATTTTTACAGCAATAATTCGGCATGTCGCCGGAACAGGGGGCTGGTTTGCAAAAGTGAAAAAGCCGTCCAGCTTCTCATCACTTGGAGTCCCACTTTCACACCACGAGCGAAATTCCTAAATCTCTTCGCCAAAATTTGTCAAGATTGCAAGTCTTGTCATCCAACCTGCCTAATGTCGACCTCGCAGCACACATTCATGCATCCCGCGCGCTTAGCTAGGATGGCGCCATCCCACTCTCCATCTGCCCCTGTGAAGCGCGAACCGGATCCCACTGACCAGGATGCAGAACTTGAAGTGGAGGCACAGCGCCAACAAGAGTTACACTTTTGTGATCAAGCTAGATACACTGAAGCTGCCGACAAGGCTACAGTGGACGGCATCTTCTACCAGGAATTCTTCCACAGGCGCCTAGGTATTCCGGACACTCCGTTTGACACAGATGCACAGGGCCGTCGCCTGTATCACGCGTGTGACCCAGCTCTATACTACAGAGCTATTGACGAGGCAAGCTTCGAGGGCGCCATCTCCACAGGATTCTTCAACAACATTGTTGCGCACATCACCTACCGTATCGTGAGTTCGAATTGTGTTGTCTGTCTCCCTCAGAATGCTAAACCCGCACAGGTCCCAGGACCCCTACGCCAGGCAACCCACGCTACGCACGGTCAGGCATCCTCGCCCTCCCGCTGCGATCGCAAACTGTCGACCCAGGCCCCTTCCCCTTCCCCTGCACCAGGTCGTCCTTCTCAACTCACACAGTCTCAAGACGACCAGGATAACCATGAGTGCCCTCAATCGCCTGTCGTCTTGTCGATCGAGCCCCGTGGGAACACTCAAAACCTTACCCGCTCTCCTGATGCTCAGGCCAACTACAATCACGCCCCTCTTTCACTTCGGCAGTCAACAGAGCCACGAGAGATGTACTCTCGCGCCGGCTCATTCCGAGTCTGCACTCCCCAGCCTCCACAGCCCTCAGAGTACACACAACACTCTCGACCTGCTCGTCCCTCACGCCCCCGTCGCGGCTCACACACTCCTCGTCTCCCCCAAATTTCTCCATCTGACGCGCTTCAGCCTGGTCGAGCCCTGAGCGATCTTGCTCCTCGTGCACAGCAGAAGCTTAGCCCTGGTAACGGACCATGTCTTGACCCGGCCCTCGCAGGGCCTTCTCGATCCCACTTTACTCAGAGAAACCAACCTCGATCTGAAGACGCTCAAGATGGTAGTCGCGCACCTCAGCACCCTGGCATTGGTGCCAGCTTTGGCTCCGACTCTGGTTCCGAGCCACTCGGCCTAGAAGTAATTCCTGCTGCACGTCCTGCTCGACTCGGTGGCTCATCAAATCAGGATGTTCGCTCTCCCTACAGCCGCAGAAGCCGCAGTCCAGACGTCGCCATGAGCCTCGCTCTGACTGACCGCAATGGCTACAGATCTCGCAGCCCGCTCGACTACGGTGATGCAGAGACTCCTGCAAGCAACAGCTGCAGGGGCAGAGAACATCACCACCTTCCTGAGGTCAATGACCACGAAGCATCAGGTGCAGCACCTCCTATGCACGACCACGTCGGACTATCAAATTCTGAGCTACAGAAGACGAAGAATCAGCATATCGTTTGCGTCCAGTGCTGGATCAAAGACCTCTCATGCGATCACAGCTGGCCATGTCATTCGTGCGTCAGTAAAGGCAAGGTCTGTGCCTACGTCTTGTGCCCTCTCTACGACTGTTCGCTTAACACCAAGTGCCCGGCATACCATGTATTCCCAGGGCTCGCAAGAGAGCCTGACGAGAAGGTCGGCTCTTCGATGCACCTCGTGGCATTGCTGAATCTTAAGTGCGACTTCATTCGTTCTTACGACTTGCGCCAGATTCGAGAGCTTCACGATGACACGAAATCTGCACAGCACATTTATCTGATGCTCCAGAAAGAGATCGACGGCATTGTCCAGCAAAAGAAGGGATTCGGCGACTCGGCTGCCAGAAAGCTGCTCAGAGATTCGGAAAAAGTGCCTGACATAGATGGACCGTCCTTGAGCTTCAAGGCTTGCATGATTGCTAAGCTGGTTCAACAGAAGAAGTAAGCACTTTCTCTTGTTTTTGAGCACGTAGCTGACCCTTGACAGGAGACAACCTTACACTGAATTGTGGAAGTACGACCACAGACAGCGCAAATTCGCAGCTACCCGCAGAAACTAAGGCCTGGCAAGAGATCATCCAAGACTATTAGGTGAACGGTGACATGTTAAATCGCCTTGTGCATTGCAACAGGCTTTCAACAAAGCTCGCTGCTGGAGTCAAATTGGAATCAGACTGGAATCCAATTGGAGTCAAAGCATTTGCTCAGCATTCGTCTTGACAATGCTCGCGAAGGCGATTAGAAGAGAATCTTGTGGCAGATGGTGGGTCTTGGGGGTTGGTCAGGAGGATTTCGGGTTTGTGTATCTCAGAAGGTCCCACATGCTCTGGCATCGGAAGGTCTGGTTCAACATTCAGGCTTTCTCTTCGTCAAGTAGTATGCCGACTGCGACAAGCTTGTCGGCCATTTTCTGTCATGAGGATCCGTAGGTACACTCCACAGCACACTCCCTCCAATCAACTTCCTTCCCCCTCTAATCCTCGGATGTAAAATCATGTTGAGATGATGCCTCTATTCACACGAATACAGTGATCAAGCTTCAAGTTTTTGGAAGACAGCAGCTTGCTACACTGCCACCAAGAAGCCGAAAGCTTTTCGTACTGTCACATGTTTTTCAAGAAAGATATGTGGAAGTGTGAGCCCCATGAATTTGTGTTTCATCCTCTTTTCCCCTCTTGTGTCATCCAAGACTTGTGCAAGCAAGTACAAATCTTCGAAGATACAGCTGTGGAAGTCGGATAGGCTTTCACCTGAAAAATTCCCGAACTAGCGCGACAATCAACTGTTCATCAATTTTCAAGCCAGCACGCAACAGCCACATCTTCAAATCATTGGTTGCGCGGCCATCCCTTCATTGGCAATGGCGCGCACACTTACGAACAACAGAGACTCCCCTGTAGCGCACGAGTGGATGGAGGAGTTCATTGCCTATGAGCTGGATGATTGGAAGGAGGCCACCCGCAAGGCCACTTTTGGTCAGCACGTACACAAGAGTTACTTCGACAATCTTCTAAAGTTCATGCAGCCACGCACTGTGAGTCTGAACTTGAACCGCCCACTTCCGCAGACAGCTAACACTGTACCTCATAGCGCACATGGATACACGTGGGAGAGCGAGACAGAGCTCGCCGTGCCGCTGCTCGCACAGCTGTGCAAGACCGTGGACGCAAGTTCATCGTCTACGACAAAGGCGACTGGAACGTGGCTAGCCGTGCCGCATTCTGTCAAGGAAGTCCCGTGAAGCACATGTTCGAAGAGGCGCTCACAGGGATGCAATACATTGAGGTAAGTCTTCTCTGCATCAAAGATCCTTAGATTGAGCTTTGTCCTGATTCATGTTTGCAGTACACAGTGCCTTACCCTAGACGTCGCGTAAGGCTCGACTCACACGGTAATGTCACTGAAGTCATTTGGGACCGCGACTCGGTTGAGAATGTGCCCGCACGCCGCAGGAGGAGAAGCAGAAGCCCTGCACGCCATGAGGATGCCCGCACAACTACTCCCGCCCATCTCGAACGCCGCCACGCACACGATGCCATCAGCCCTGGTTTCTACTCACCCCCTCCACGTTACACCAGCCGCCAGCCTAGTAGTGGCACTGCTAGCCACACACTCTCTCCCCAACTGCCTCCTGACTTACCACCTCCGTACACCGAGCGCGCTCAGGATTCTAGAGCAAGAGAAGCCCATGGCCATGCTCGACGCCACCATGCTCCTATGATTCGTCACCAAGCTCCGGTCAACGTATCCCCACGCCGCAGAAGCAGAAGTAGATTCCGGGCTCGTATCGACAGTGCGACTGCTGCTTCTCGCCATCGTGGCGCCAGCATCGACCAACACACGGGCCGTGATCAGCTCCCCGGTGAGGCTCGAGGACTGCTGCTTGTTCGTCCACCGCGGCCGCCTCCTCCACCACCACCAGGCGTGCCATCTCAACTCAACTCTGATCGCCGCCAAGTGTATACTACAGTTAACTCTCTACCTCGCTCTACCCCTCCGCGCCGTACCACTCATCCTGACCGTGGTCCAGACGGTCGTCCGCATCCTAATCTATCACCCCCTTACGTTGGCCACCAAGACCGGAACGGCGCGGTCCCTCCTGTAGCTCGCCAACATCTTCGTCGCTTCGCTGTTGACGAAGGCGGGCCCCCTTTCGCAGCAGACCAACCTATTACTTGCCAGGAGGCCCGCAATCTTGTCGCTCTTGAGCAGGAGATGGCAAACCTGATGCGCATGATGCAGGAGCTTCGTCGTCGCAACCTTCTTATCCTCGACTAAAGCAATTCTACGCTGCTCAAGCAATAATACGGTGTCTGCTTGTGGGATTGCATGACATCTTGATTGAGGCTCTTCGGTCGTGGAAATTTAGCCTCCATCACGAAGCGCAATCTCTTCGACGGCAAAATGAACGAAAGGCTTTGATTTTGTCCCGGCGGATCTGGTGGACTCTACTATGATCTGGTAATTCTCGGGTTGCGCCATACTGTACGCAGCGCTTGGTCATTGTGTAGGCAGCCAAGGTTAGTGGTTTACGGAAATTTGTTCCATGTTGAGGTCAAGGAAGTGAGAGCAAATAAGTCAATGGATTGCATTGTCTTTAGCAATCGTATCATGCTTTGTTATTCAGCATCTGATGCCCATGCATCTTCTACAATAAACAGTTGTGGACAAGCATGTCTAGATGTGGTTTGCTTTTCCTACAATGGCTGGCACAACTTTTGAGATGATGAAATATAGGTCTATCGCGAATCACGCCTTTGTTGGAAATACTGCAACTATGATGGGAAGAATGTTGCTGTTCCAAGATTGAGAATTTGAGGTGGTGGTCTATACCTTTCTTTGCCAATCATTCGAGCAGAATATACTATGCTCAGCCATTGATCGGTTGTTGGGCAGACGAGAAAACTAGAATAAATTGGTGGGCTGGTTTGGATGCGAATGGTTTTGGTGAATGATATACCTGTTGCAAACATGGGACACGGAATTTTTTAGGACGTTTTTGAGATGTATCCACGAGGGCCAGCTACCTGACTTTCTCAGCAGAAACAGAACCGATGTCCAAAACTCTCTGCACTCTTGAACTGGTATCAAGTAGAAAAGCTCGTACTCAGGAGGGCAAGCTTTGGGTCAGGGTTGGCCCCGTGACGAGGGATCGGCATTTGGGAATCTTGAACGTCAACTCTCCATCGTGACTTCCTTTGCCAGCGACTGCTAATACAAGTTTCGTCACAGATCAAGATGCAATCAAATTGGAAGCAAACGAAAAAGCTCATCAAGCAAAAAGTATTGGATGCGGATCTTTGTCAGCGTGGCGGCCTTCATTCTCCTGTGTGCTTCTGCCTCAGCAAGCCCCGTAAACGCCCTTCATTATCCATCATCTTCGCACGAACGTATCATCGTCTCCATCTGAGGATCTTCAATTGGCCGATATCTCATGATTATCTGAGGTCACTGCGCGTCGTGAACTGCAGGGAGAACTTCCGGAGGTGCACGACAAGCAGAGCAAATCCCGAAACACCGCGAACGTAACACCCAAAGCCCGAATCGATCGCAGTAGATACGAACTTCGAAACAAGCCATGACAACACCCACCAGCTTATCTCGGGATCTGGTGTATGCTGTGCTTGTGGCAGAACATAGCACATCATACGACTTCTCGAAAGTCAGGCATCTCCATCCGAGAATGCTACGACGGCAAGGTAGGCCTGAACGCTTTGCCACTGCATTGAGCATGAGGGACACTGAGTATCAAGCGGTGTCGGAAATGCACGGTAAGGTGACTGCGAAGGTAAGAAGATATATAAACCCGTATGCTCTGGACGATGGATAGGAATATCACTCATCATCACAACTCGCAAACACCAAAGCAAATCCTCTCTGATCCATCAACAACATCTTCAACATGGTCGCTACTATCAAGAAGTACAAGGCTGCTGCCGTCAACGCTGAGCCTGGATGGCTCAACCTCGAACTCTCCATCCAGAAGACTATTCACTGGATCAACGAGGCTGGCCAGAATGGCTGCAAGCTGATTGCCTTCCCTGAACTTTGTATGTCCATCACTAACCAATCCTGCACTGTAATTCTACTGACAGAAGGGATAAACAGGGGTTCCTGGCTACCCTTACTGGATGTGGCGTGTCAACTACCAAGAATCTTTGCCTCTGCTGAAGAAGTACCGCGAGAACAGTCTTCCCAGCGACAGCCCTGAGATGCACCGCATCCGTGCTGCAGCAAAGGAGAACCAGATTTTTGTTTCCTTGGGTTATTCTGAGGTTGATCTCAACTCGCTCTACACCACCCAGGTCTTGATCTCTCCTACTGGTGACATCTTGAACCACCGCCGCAAGATCCGCGCTACCCATGTTGAGAGACTTGTCTTCGGAGATGGTACGCCACTTCACGCTTACTTGTATCCAGGAGACTGATGGAAATTCACAACAGGCACCGGCGACACCACCGAGTCAGTCGTCGACACCGAAATCGGTCGCATCGGCCAGCTCAACTGCTGGGAAAACATGAACCCCTTCCTCAAGTCATACGCCGTCAGCAAAGGCGAGCAAGTCCACATCGCCGGCTGGCCTCTTTATCCTCATGCCACAACCCTCAAGTATCCCGACCCTTACACCAACATCTCCGATGCCAACGCCGATATTGTGACTCCCGCATACGCCATCGAGACCGGCTCTTTCACCCTCGCTCCCTTCCAGATGATCTCCAAGGAGGGTGTTGATCTTCAAACTCCTCCCGGCAAGGAAAGAGAGGACCACAGAATCTACAACGGCAACACTAGAATCTACGGTCCTGATGGTCAGCTCTTGATCACCAAGCCCAGTGACGACTTTGAGGGTTTGGTATACGTCGATATCGATCTTGATGAGACACACTTGAGCAAGGCTTTGAACGATTTCGTAAGTACCTCTGCCTATCTCTCTACACTAGAAGAAGCCCAAGCTGACATGAATCTCTGAAATCATAGGGTGGCCACTACATGCGTCCGGATCTTCTCCGCCTCGTCGTCGACACCGACCGTAAGAGTCTCATCAACAAGGTCGATGGCAGTGGCAAGTTCATCGTCGAAAAGACCGTCGACCGTGTAGGCTTGAGCACTCCTTTCAAAGACCTGCCTATCGCCCAGAAGGCTGAGGCTGACTCTGCTTCCGCTCAAGATAAGGAGTAGGAAGTGATATGATGGCGTTCGGAGGTCGATGATAAGTCAGCTAGCTCTTCTTTCTTGCGGGTTTATAAGAATCTCTACTCTTTACTCTCTCTCAAACAACACTTTATCCTGAAAAATGATCAATCTTGATCCTGTGAAACATACTTCCTGGTTAACTTCGGAATCGATGTGGAATGTGCGACCAGATTTCATAGCAACACGCTTGCTTTCTGTGGTCAATTAGACCGAGTGAAAAACCTCCAAGCTTGCCTTTTGACAGAAAGCTGAAGATGATGGTGTTGCTGGCTGGGATTTGTGACAGACGTTGACGATAAGGAGACAAAATGTCACTTCGAAGGAAGTAAGAGAGGGTTTGATCAAACGGCCAAGGTTCGTGATTAGAGATGGAGCGAAACGTAGTCGAAAGAGAACAGAAGAGGGATCAACAAGCTATGCAAGATGGGCCTCGCGCAGTGATTCAAGAAGCAACGGCCTAGCTAATGACACACGGAAGATTGTGAAGACATTCGCAGGGAAGAGCGATCAATACAGACTACTCTTACTAGTTGGAGGCCATATTAGACATGAACAATTCCAATCATCGCAGCTAGAAGATAAGGAATGAATAAGCTCAAGATGGTTAAAGTTTAAACATGAAAGGGACCATCTGCCCACTAAGATAGAAAGAACGATCTTTCCGACGGACTATGAAAGAACAATCCAGCCAATCCAATGACGATACAAAGAAACCTCCCCTTCCCACCTGCCTTGCTCTCCTAACCATCGAACATCTACATCTTCGCAACAACCCACTCCACAAAACTCCAAGGCAACGGCCCCTTCAGATGCGCACCCATCCTCACAGCAGGTCCAAACCACACAATTAACGTCGCCCCCTGGAAGCAAAACACCCACACATATCCAGCGATCCTCCAACCTCTTCCCTTCAACCCTAATCTTCTCCCCACCTCCATAACCTTTTCTTCAACCCAAAATGCAGCAACTTGAGGCACATAACGGTACAAATCCGCCGTGTACCCCCCACCAGCGATCAAAGTGCCATAAGCATGCACAGCCCAAGCCCAGAAAAACGCAGAAGACACTTAACCCAATAAGTTGATTTCTGACTGGGGTTAAGATGGAGTGTGCGGACTAGGGCGTTTGTATATGGGAGGGCGAGCGTGCGCATCATTTGATGCCAGGTGTGGGACCAAAACCCCTTGATCGTATATGCATGTTTGAAACTGCCGAAGAGGGGTGGGAAACCAGCGGGAGAAAAGATGTGCAGGGGTACGGTTATGGCGGCGAGGATGGAGTGGAGGGCGTTCATTGTCCAGCGGGCTTGGAGGTAGATGAGCCAGGCATTGAAGAGGGCTAGAGGGAGGGGTTGAGAGGTTAGAGGGCGTATGGGTAGAGAGGCGATGGGCGAGTTGTGGCGGAGGTGGTAGTATGATAGATCGACTAGGAGGAGGTCGATGGCTGCTGAGACTAGATGTTTTGCTGCGAATGGTAGGCGCGGGGTGTCTCGAGCTGGTGTTGGAGGAAGGTTGCGGAGTTGGAAGTTCCTGGCAACGAGATCTCGCGTCAGTATATGACTGTGCTCGTTGATGTTTTGATGTCTCGCTGACGTGGGTTGGAAACATGGACTCAATATTCCAACGTCGTCGACTCGCCAATTGATAGAACAGTGATACGCGAAGGAAAGGGCGGCAGAAAGGGTCAGAATCCCCATCCGAAGCCTTTTGAGATGACACAGAAGGCAGGCATTCCAGGCATCACTGTAACAGAAGCCACTGAAAGAGCAGCGCAGTCCTCTCGTACCAAGAAGGAGACGCTCTTGACTCCAAGATCCGATTCGGGAGAGAAAAGAGCAACAGCAGAAACAGAACAGAAAAGAACTCACCATCCAACACCCCTGGGATTCATAAATCCCAATTCCACCGCATCTAACCCCGTCTGCACCCAACCCTTTGCATTTCCTTCGATCTTCTCTCCCACTCCAAAAACCTCCTTCCCCTTCTCCTTACCAGCCACCTCTTTCCCAGTCTTCCTACCACTCACTCCGTCTTCCTTCCCCCTCCCCCTCCTCTCAACCCCCCCATCTCCTAAATACCTAACGGCAATCATCCTAAACACAGCGCTAAAAATCGTACATCCAGCAATATAAACATCAGTATAACCACCCGACCTCCTATCGATCGCCAAATCAAATAACCAATAAATGCCAGCACCAATGGACAAAGTAGTAAAAGCGTGAGAGCCAGTGGTCAGGGAGAGACCAAAGAGGAGTTGAGAGATTGGTGCTATAGAAGTCGGGAATGGCGAAGCTAAAGGCACAAGAGGTGGTGGTAGTGGTGGTGGAGAGTCTATAAGTGTCGCCATGGTCATAAATCAACAAATGTTCCCAAGTGAATAACTCAGAACCAGATCAGTGGGGATGGGAATGAAAGAGCAGTGAAAAGATGAGGCTTGGGAAGGGGGGGCATGCAGTGGCTTTTATAATGATGAGATGCAATGCCACAGGATTGGGATGTGAGGTTTATCTTGCACAATCCGACCGGTGTATCAAGTCACATCTCGCGTATGTGGTTGGAAGATCGTCGTGCCTCTCCGAGCGATGGAAAGAATTTCTTGGCCTGCTGTCGGTCATGCAGGTCGAGTGTTAGCGTCGAGACGTGCAGCATGATCCAAGGCCAGGGAAGGTCAGTGCTCATGGACGATGGTGATCAACAACACGCAAAGAGCAAATTGGTCGTTAAACAAGAACTTTCATATGCTTTGCTGCTTGCAAGAGGGAAATAAAGAATCTAGCCTATCCAGCTGCTACAATGCTTGCATGCGTGCGATAAACAACAATTGGCGGTCTAAGACGTCCGGGGGCCAAATGTCCCAAACGACCTCTGTCGTCCCAAATACCCTTCTTACTTCCTCTACCTTCCCCAGAAGAATGGTTTTTCTAAAGCTTGGCCTTGGTCTCGATGGAAGGAAGCATGAGTTCCTTCATCTCCTCGGCAGCCTCGTTGATGTAGTGGCTCATACGCTCGGAGCCCAACTTCTTGGATACAATGTTGAACTGCAAGCTGTTCTCGTTGATCATGTAGGCGATACCCCAGCCCTCGTCAATGACTTGACTCCAGCCGTAGCCGTTGAAGTACTCGGAGGATAGTTGAGAAGAAGAGATGAACCAGGAAGATGAGTATGAGAACGCGGGGTCGCTGAAGATGGAGGGGAGTTGTTCGCCTTCCTTGAGCAGCTTCTTGAGACCGAAGAGGTGGCGGTCTACACCCTTGCCATCGGAGGCGTCGGAGATGTAGGCGACGTGCTGCTTGATAGCGGCCTGCAGCTTTTGTCTGCATTCTTCAGGTGTGGCGTCAGGGCTTGCCATGGCATCCGTGAAGGCGACAGATTCCTCGCTGACGGTACGGCATGTCTCAGTACGTCCCTGTTGGAAGCGGCGGGTGGCAGCTGATTCGTAGGTGGGTCTGTTCTTGCCGTAGAACTTGTGGTAGGCGAGTTGAATGATCATCTGAACGTATGCATCGGGACTGCACTTGAACTTCTTGATCAAGCCCTTGCCGTAGCCTTGGTATGCTTGTACCTTGAGCTCGTGCTCGCCGATGACCTTTGTGAAGTGTGATTGAGCGCGACCGATATCTTCAAGGTTTGAGGGAGAGAGGTCGAAGCGGATGGGAGTGGGTTCGGGGAGGTTGCTGCGGACTGACGGGTTCTCGTAGTCGAGCTTGTTGTTGAAGATGAGCATGTTGATGTAATCGTTCAGACGGTGGGTGGGTGTGCCATCCATCATGCTGTGCTCTCCCATGAAACCTGAGGTTCCGTTGTCGTTGATGATGAACTGGAGGGGCTTGTCGAAAAAGCGATTGGCACCGTTGCCGTGCCAGTATTGGTGTGCACGCTCTTCGAGTGTTACAGGCTTGGCTTCGTCCAGGCAGACGACGAAGGATGAAGCCTCGATGGTTTGGAGGGCGGCCTCGTTGGCAGGGTTCTGAGCGATCAAGGCATCGCGCATCTAGGGCTGTCAGTGCTTGTTCTCTCGTCTCTTCATCTTCTCCACTCACCTCAGTCCAGGTGTCTCTGTTCTCGGTGGTCATGACACCAACAGCAGGAGTGTCCTCGGCCAATTGGTAGATGCGGAGGAACTGCTGCTCCAATTCCTTTGTTGTGAGCTCCTTGCCATTGACCTCGTGGAAGACCTTGAAGAACTGGTTCTTGCGAACAACAGTAATGTACTTGTGGTCGTTGGGAGCGTACTGCTTGGGGTAGTCGGCGGGCTTAGCGGGGATACGACAGCAGTTGAACATGTACTCGTAACTGCTCATGGCAATGGGCAGCTTCTTCATGTACTCGGGCTCGAGGGTGCCCTCCACGACTTGCTTTCGGAAGTCAAGGACAGACGATGTGATAGCAGCGGCTCTCTTGGCAGGGTCTCTTCTCTTGCGGTCATCGCGGTGACTGTAGAAGTATGAAACGTAAGGTACGACGGGGTCACGGTAGCCAAGGTAGGCAGCGTTGTTCCACCACTCGTGAATCCAGTTCTTGATTTCGGGTGTCTCTTTTCTTGCGATCAGACGCTTCTGGAGAGTTTGACCAAGGCTGTCGGGAGAGATGAAGTCGTTGACGGCCTTCTCGGTTTGTGCGTACTCTGACTTGCTAAGAAGAGGGTGCACCGATCTCAGGTAGCGCTTGGCTGTCTCCTCGAGGGTGGGAACGGGCAGACGTGGCAGCGAGTCCTCGAAGCGCAGCATGGGACCCTTGGACGCATCCTCCTTGTAGCCTGTCGACTGGTCAGTGTGCTGGAGTGCGCAAACATTCATGGTTGCACCAACCTTCCGGCAGCGAACTGCTCTTGCGCGCAGGAGCCATTCTGGACGTCGCAATCGTCGAAGGGATAGTAATGCGTGGGCGGCTTAGCGGGGAGGAGATGATGCGGGCTCGGAGACCAAACATCCCAAGTGTCGTGCGTGAGGGTTTGTAGGGAAAAGAGAAGGGAGAAGGTAGATCTCCAAAGGATAGAAAAGAAAATAAAGACGTAACGATGCAAGCTTACCGTCACAGGCTCGAGAAATAGCCTGCTGTTGCGTGTTTGCTAGCGAATGGCCGAGGGTTCCTCGGTCGAGAGCTCTTCCCCAGACTTCACTGCGGACCGAGGTTCACCAACCATGTCACTCCGCCTGAAACCCCAGAGTGGGCCCAATCCTGATAGAGAACAGTCCAATTGTTTGCTGTCTTCACTGTGAATACAACTCATGCTCTTGATAGCAATTCGGATGATTCAAGAAGGATGACCCTAAGTCCTCTTTGAGAGAGAACTGAGTGAGCAGAACGAAGTCGCCAACTCACCAGAATATAGAGATACAGTCAGCTCGCATGGAAAGCGAGCTTACCACTGTTCGATACTGTCATATGACCGCTCTCTACCGTACCATCGGCCACAACACAGCCGAGTAGCGGCCAAGATGGGCCACCGGATGTTGGAATTTCGGCCATCTGACAACAAGAACATGTGATGGGATATCAGAAACAGAATTGTAGGCATGCACATAGATTTCAGCCATGTATATACCAATTGCTACTAATACACATCATCATAGAGATCACCTCATAATTTAAGGGTTCTCCTTGGCGAACTTGACACCCTTCTCAATGTTACCCTTGAGGTCCTTGAGGCAGGCGTCGAGGAGCTTCTGCTCGTAGTCGGTGATCTGGCCGACGGGGTGGATCTTCTCAACACCGTTGGGGCCAAGCTCGACCTGCGAGGCGAAGAAGTCAACACCCTGGTCCTTGTAGAGAGGAGAGTCGACGAAGGTGGGCTCAATGACACCCTTCTCGCCCTGGGCAGCCTTGAGGAGAGACTCGGCGAAACGGGCACCAGCCATGGCCATGGAGAGAGTGGCAGAGCCAGCACCGCCCTTGGCCTGGACGACCTCGTCACCACCGAACTGGACGCGCTTGACGTAGGCGTCGAGCTGCTCGCCCTCGAGGTTGTAGCCAGATTGGGAGAGGAGAGGGACGATGGTAGCACCGGAGTGACCACCAACAACGACAATGTTCTCAGAGGCGGGGTCGGTGCTCTTGAGCTGGGAGATGAAGCGCGAGGCACGGACAACGTCGAGAGTGGTGACACCGAACATGCGCTTGGGGTCGTAGACACCGGCAGCCTTGAAGACCTCGGCGGCAATGGGGACGGTCGAGTTGACGGGGTTGGAGATGATGAGGATGTTTGCCTTGGGGCAGTGCTCAGCAGCAGCCTTGGCCAGGTCGCGGACGATCGAGGCGTTGGTGTTGAAGAGGTCTAGGAAGTGTCAGTCTGTGTATCCTTCTCTTGACATCTCGAAAGTGCATACCATCACGGGTCATGCCAGGCTTGCGGGGGACACCAGCGGGGATGAGGACAATCTCGGAGTTCTTGAGAGCCTCGGCGACATCGGCCTGCTCGTAACCCTTGACCTGTGGAGATTGTGAGTATGGTGATGTGCGTGTATCGACAGCGGTAGCTACTTACAACAGACTTGGTGTTGACGTGGGAGCAGTCGGCAGCGACACCTGCATTGACAATTAGATTAGCGCCTCTTCAAAAAGATGAACGAAGGCGACACGACATACCGGGAGCACCACGGACGTCGTAGAGGGCAAGCTCAGTGACTCTGGGGTTGAGCTTCAGGAGAAGCGACAGAGGCTGGCCAATACCACCACCGGCACCGAGGACGGCGACCTTGGAGGCCTGCGCGCGGGTAAGTCAGTATACCATTGAAATGATGAGACATGAACTGTCTTGAGACATTGGCAGCTAGAGTAAAGACATACATCGCGGGCAGAAGCCGAGAAGGCTCTGCGCTGAATAGTACCAACAACTTGACGAGCGGCGAACATCTTGATTGTAGCAACGAGTGTTTGTTGGACAAGAGACGGTAGAGAGACGGACACAGGAACTCAAAGATGTTGTGCTCAGCGTGCGGAAGCTCGAGCCACCCGATTGATCCTGATCCTGATCATCTCTCCGATCGTGTCCGGCGCTTGGCAGGTGCAATGGAACCCCTCCACCGAGTTTCACTGTTGCTCAAGTCACTCTTGCTCATGCAGGTGCTGCTTACGCCGGATCAGAGGATATTGTATTCACAACCAGGCTCAGTCTGGCTCAGCTCGTGAGGGGTACCAGAAGCCATGGTAGTCTTGGATCTGCACCTTCCGCAATGAAGCTTGAAGCACGAAGCCTCTAAACTCCCATCTCAAAGCTGTAAACCCTGACACCCTGGCTCGAATCTCGGATAGGTTGTACAACAACATCTCTGAATCCAAATATGGGTTTGAGTACGCGTGTGTGACACTGCTCGCCGAGTATCAAGATCTTACCCAGATTTCCCCCAGTCCTATGCGCTGACATTGACATATCGACCCCTTTATTGTTTTTCTCGAGCTGTTGTTCACAAGCACGCATCCTCACCATAAGCTCACCCTTCTGGATCACCTCGAATCTCCGGTTATCAACACAGCTCATCTTGACCCACAATGAGCCTACACGTATCTAGTCTGTAAAGCTCCTTGACCACATCACCAAACACGGACTCTGATAGCTAAGTCCGAGGCCGAACCCTTGATGCTCCATGACGTCGAGCACAGTAAGCTTCCACTTCCTATATCAGAACAGCGATCTCTTGCATTCGATACTCGAGTACTCTTCTCAATCATCACACAAGCTTTGCAATATCATAGCGCACCTTCTTTTATACAACAACATCATACTCTGCAGCTGTCAGACCCAATTTGCTCAACATGCCAGACTTCAACAACGATCTCATCCTCATCACATGCGCTTCAGGCAAACAGTCATCCGCCTTGATCCCCCATCTCCTCAAATCATCCAAGAAACTCCGTCTCCAATGCAACAGCTCCAAATCCAAACAAATGCTCTCCTCAAAATACCCCGGAGTGGAAGTCGTCCAAGCAGACATGGCCTCCCCCTCCGACTGTCACCGCATCCTAGACGGTGTAACAACCTGCCACCTAGTAGACCCACCCTTCCACCCCCACGAAACCCAACTGGGCATAAATATGATAGACGCAGCCATCTCTCAACAGTCCTCCTCCTCCGGTCCTTTCACCCACATGATCTACAGCAGTGTCATCTTCCCCCACCTCCGCAAACTGCTGAACCACGATTGCAAACGATACACGGAAGAATACCTCATCGAGTCCGGTCTCAACTACACAATACTCCAACCAACACATATGATGGAAATGCTCCCGCTTGCCCTACTAATGTCGCAGAAATCACCCATCTATCAAGCCAATTGGAACCCCGACACGAAATTCAGTTTCGTCACCGTGTTGGATGTAGCGGAAGCCGCCGCGAAAGTAATCACACATGCGGAAGAGCATTATTTTGCCACGTATCAACTCGTCAGCACCGCGCTGCCTCTTTCGTATACGCAAGTGTGCGAGCTGGTTGGTAAACACATTGGCAAAGATGTCGCGGTGAAGCAAAAATCCTTCCAAGACGCCGTCAATATCTCGATCAAAATGATCAATGGGGGCAAAGAGCCTCCCGCTGCGACCAAGGAGATTGGCGCGAGGATGTTTTTGTATTATAATGAGAGGGGACTGGTTGGAAATAACAACGTGTTGGGATGGTTGTTGGGGAGGGAGCCCACGAGTTATGAGAGTTGGTTGAAGTTGAAGGTCGAGGAGATTAATGGGCAGAAGGCTTGAGATATGGAGAAATGTGTTTGCGTTTGCTTTTTGAGTTGTGTTAGCAGATGTTAGGAGAAGATGCCAGAGCGAGTTTTCAGCTGCTTCATCGAGAGAGACGTTGGATATTTACTGTCTGCAGAGTTGTAGGATGCAAAGAGAATTACCACGATAACATCTCAGCATGAGAATGATTACAAACGGAAAGATCAGAAAGGAAGAATCATGAGACACATTAGGAGTAGCGAAAGAGACCGAAGCTTGATCCACAAGAAGAAAAAAAGAACAAGGAAAATGCTTCCATAAGAAAAGAAGAGGTATCGTGGTCTAAAGAAAAAAAAAGAAACAATGCTGTCGTGATTTCATACCAACAACTCTCGCTTTGCATCGATCAATTGCAACCAGGATTCAGCCACATCAAATCATTCTGTGAAATATCATGCATCAGCAAATTTATGTTCGGGCCCGGGGAGATCACTACTCAACGGCAACGGACCCTTTTTTCTCTCCACTTGGACTGCTTTTTCCTGCTGCACCTGGGAATGTCCCTTGACTCCTCCATCGACATAGCTTTGAACGCCTTCGGTGTCGCTGCCTATACCGTCTTCTTCTCTTGTACTGCTTGCTTGACTGACATCTCTGCTGGCGGGAGTTTCACTTCGCAAGCCCAGGTTTCTGCCTTGGCCTGGTGAGGGGTTGTTGTATTGATGGCCTCGCCAATCTGCTGCTCCGGTTTCAGGGACGTCGGTGCCTGGTGGTGGTTCGTTGATGACTACACTTGTTCTTCTGCCTCGTTCGGGTTGCTCCACCGTTTTCCAGACGACGGCGAGTTTGTCGAAGCCCTTTGTGCCCTTTTTGAGACTACCCTTGATGCCATCCATGGCTTCCCAGTCGATCTCGAAGACGCCGGAGTTGGCGGGTGGGAGGTTTTTGGAGGCGTTTTCGGGGCCTTGGCCTTCGAAGAAACAGTTGAACCAGACGTGGGCAACGGCTGTTACCATGCTCATGCCGTAGCCTGCCTTATTCCTTCGCTCAAAGTCGATGTTAACGTCGCTGGTGGGGAGGATGAGGTCGTGGGAGGGGCGGAAGACGACGTCGCCGGTGGCATTGTGCAACTTGTCCTTGGTGACGGTGTCTGTTGTAGCCTTTGCCTTCTCTTCCTTTTCCAGCTTCTCCGCTTCCTTTAGTTGTAGGTTCTTCTCGGCATTGTTCATGCCCATGACTGCGGTGACGGCGTCGGCAAAGCCGCCAGACTTCTTGATTTCGCCGCGGACGATCTCGCGCTCCTTTTTGGAAAAGGTGTGGAAGTTTTTGATGACACGGCCTTCGTCAACGAAACCTTCAACGCTGACTTTGACACCATCTCTCAAGCCCCAAACATGTACCTCCATGACTTGGATCTCACGCTCGACATAGGTCTTTTTGTGTTGTGTCCAGCGATCCACATAGCTGATCCAGCGCAATTGGCTAGGAATACTGACGCCAGCACCAAAGCCAGGACGCATTCTGCGCTCGGTAAATCTGCGAATGGCGTCTTCTGCCTTCCAGCCTTCTTCCGAGATCAAGTAGCTGCAGCTCATGGAGCCACTGCGTCCTTTGCCGGCTTTACAATGTACCACTGCGACCCTCTCTTTATCTTCCTTCAGCCAGTTGCGCATACTAGCCATGATCAACGGAATCAAGGCGAATGGCGGGGGATGGTGATCAGGCCAAGGGTAATGCTTGACGCGACCGTAGACTTCAGAGTCAGGGTATCCGGTTCCCTCGGCGCGGAACTCCCAGATGGCCCAGTTTTCACCATGTTTCTTGTCAAGGAAGGCGACGAGTTGGGATAGGGGGTTACGGTAGGCGAGTTGAGGGTAAGTGCCGCTGGGGCCGGAAGTTGCGATGATGTTGTCAGTCACGTAGCAGAGATCCAGGCCGGCTTCTGGATGTTGGGCGCGAGGGCCTGCTACGATTTGTCGTAATATTGAGGCCATTGCTGATGTGCTTGTGAATGTTGCAGGAGCTCAGTCTGCTTTGTTTGGGAGCGAGCGTGTGACGGTTGCGAAACTTGGTTGTTTGAAAGTACCGACGTCATCGCTCAATGCCTCGGAGCCCTGCACTTTGACCAATCCAACACCCTCTTCAGCTTGGAGTCCTGACTGTTAGACGTTCTAGAGATAGAGAGTATGAGGAGTAGCAACGGGATGTAAAGACATTGATGCACAGTTCAGTAGAACCTTCAATTGATGGTCGTCAATGCATGCCCAGGACCTCATGCCAATCGACTTGGCTCAAATGTCCACTCGTCCGATATCTCCGATGTCGTCTCTTATCGTCATTGTACCTGTACATCAATGTCCTTTTTCTCAGGATACCGATAACATTGTTTCTCCATCTCAACAACATATCTACAACCATGTCATCTCTACTATCACTCCCTGCTGAGCTTCGGAATCAAATCTATGACCTCCTGTTCATTGAAACATGTCCCTACACCTGCCCTACCAATGACACCTCCACCTCACAGCCGACCCTCGCCGACTTTGGCAAGTCTAGCAGCCTAGACGACGCCGTGTTGATCCAAGCACAACCACTCCTCCTGACATGTCGCCAGATGCACCGAGAAACACAGCTCCTGCATCTCCAACGAACTTCTTTTGCAATCGGCGGCAACTACGCTGATCCGGAAGCTTTTTCGCGTCTCTGCACCGCCAACCTACCTCCCCCGCTTATATCGCAGCTCAAGCACATCACCCTCGTGGGTCGCATCAACCGTCTTCGCGCTCTGAATGAGTCTTGGAATGGTGTACCGTTTGGATGTCAACATCTCTCACTCGAAACCTTGGTTCTTGTACCGCGACGTCCTGCGCAATACGATCGCCATTACGCCGAGATTGCAGACTTGGACTCGGCACATACTCTATCATACACACTATCCGAGACGCTGAAGAATCTACACAATGTTGAAAGAGTAGTTGTGAGGAACGAGGATGAGTGCTTCAATGAAGTCGTGTGGAAGGTCATATACAGAAGCATGATAAGTCGATTGCTAAGGTGGGGTGGGAAATTGTGTAGCTGTAGATTCAGAGAGGGCGAGGGTTGGTTTGAAGTTCTGGTCGATGGTCGAGATGCAGATCCTGACATGTATAGTGATGCCGACAAGGAGTTCCAGCGTTTGGTTGGTTAAGGAGGAACATTAGAATCCAGATTTCCTCTTCGGCTTCCTGCTTCGAGATCTTGTCGAACGTGCTGGTTCCTTCGATTCTGCCCGGCTTTCTTCATGGATGCTCGCTTGCTCATCGTCTTCAGCGTTTACTTCTTGGTTGATCAAGTCTTCATGAACGCCATCCTCTGGGGGTCTAGACAGCTCCTGTTCCTCTTCGGGCGCAACAGTGCCTCCAGTCTCCACCGATATCTTTCCTGAGATAGACTTGGGTTTTGCTTCCTTTGCTCTCTTCTTTTCTTCTTTGACTTTTTGCTTCTCTTCTTTGATCCTCTGCTTCTCCTCTTCATATTTTTGCTTCTTCTCTTGTTGTCTTTGCAGTCTCTTGTTCCGCTTCCGTTCCTCTTTCAGCTCTTCGTCTAACGCCTGCTTTTCTTCTGCTGACATCAACTTGCGAGCTGCTCTGGCCTTTCTCTTTTCTTCCTTTGCCAGCTTCTCAGCCTGCAGTTTTTCAGCGGCAAGTCTTTCTTCCTCGTCGACTTGCTTCGCGTTGCTTTCGATTTGCTGGGTAGGTGCTCGACTGAGTAGACGACCTGCCAGACTCAGACCTCGTGGATTAGACTTGTCGCTGCGAACAGAATCCTGCGAACTCTCCCTCATGGAGGATGCCCTGCTCTGAACTCTGCTGAGTATAGGGTTTGGATGCTTCTTTCTCGGCACTCCATCGTCGAGAGTTTCTGTTGTAGGAATGATCGCTTCTTCGTTCGGGACATCTTCCATCTCGACATTGGTGTCAGTCGGATTGGCCTTCTTCCTGACAACGATAGGTTCAGGCGCCTGCGGAGGAAGCGTAATAAGACCTTTTTGCTCAAGATATTCATAAGCCAAACGTCTTTTCTTTTTCCCTTGTTCGCCGCGTCTGCACATGTTTGCAAACTCTTCCGGCTGAACAGCCTCAAGTCCATGCTCCCATGGTGGCTGGTACTCGAGACCGCTCCTCCAGTCCACGATATCAGAGAGCCGTCTCTTGTTGACTGGTTGACGAGGTATCTCAACTTCTTCGTTTTTAATCTCATTGGGCGGTGGCATGCCGAGAGTATCCCACATCTCCACCTCATGTATTCTACTGATCTCTTGGTCCATAGCTTCGAGGTAAGTATCATGAGCCTTCTGGAAGTTGCGCTCCATACGTCCACGACGATGTCGTTTCCCTCGGGCAGCAGCTTGAGCTTCTTCGCTGTCCGCCGGGTCGTATGCAGCTTCATCTCCTGATTCGTTTGACTGTTCATCTTCGGATATAGCAATCGGTGCCTCGTCTTCGCTTTCAGACCCTTCGGTCCAGAGTTCGGGATCTTCGTAATAGCGGTCTGGGTCGAGAACATCATCCTCCACACCATCTTCGACGGTATGAACAACGTCGTCATCCGTTTCGATGTTGACAGTAGAGGTTTGACCAACGCCCATCCTCTTCTCCGTCTCTTTCATACTGAGCTCGGCACCAGATCTTGACTGACCTTTCGCAAACTTTGAGCCACGCTCGTACACTCGAAGTCCATGTCTTCTTGGGACGCCTGACCAGAATTCACGCGAGTCCGGTGGCAATTCCAGGATGTCGGCGGCGGTACGTACATCGTTGACTGTTATCGTAGTGCTTGGCTGGTCCTTGTCTCTTGCTCGTAAACGAGTCATTGTCTGGAAGATAGTAGCCTGTACGAGACGACGGGTCAAACTGACTGTCAAATTGTGAAAATCTTGAAAGGCAGTGTGGTACATCGATGGCGTCTCATGACGAGACGTGACGAAGTTGGTCCAACTGTCGCCTGACTCTGGCGGTTGGTGCATGAACAGCAGAGACAATCGGAGCCACATAGGAAGATCGAGAAGTTCCGCTGCAGGTACCCTGAGTTCTTCAGCGGATTCGGCAGACTCTTGCTTAGGCTCCTCGGCCTGAGGCGCTCGCTGTCCGCCTTTGATGCCTGCTTCGGAGCCATCCTGGTCTGCCTTAGCATGATCAAGATGTCCGTTTAAATCGTCTTGGCTATCTACCGTGTCTTCCGGTTCCGGTTCTAGCTCCCCGTCTTCGTCTTCGTCGTAGATCTTGGATTTCATGTACCACTCATCACGCGCCATAACCTCATCCTCAATCTCTTCTGCAATCTCGTCCGTAAGCAACCAGTAATCACCATGTCTCTTTTTCTCTCTCTTCTGGTCGCTCTTCAGCTGGTATCTAGCAAGGCCGTCTGCGTATTCTTCAAGCAAGTCCTCTGACTGCTTGCTGATCTCAACCGCTGGTGAAACGTCGGCGGCAGAAAACACAGGCAGTGCTAGCGTCACGTTGCCCTCAACAGTTCCTTGGTCCAAGAGTGTAAGATATTGGCGCACTTCCGATTCTGACTTTGTCTTGATGGCGTCCGAGACTGCTTTGATATTGTTCTTACCCAAGGTAGAAACTTTCTGAAATAGGATTTCCTTCTCAAGAGGTGTCCAGACAGTTATTCCGATCTCTGATGCAGGCAATCCACTTGTCCTGGGAAGAAAGGGATGGGCAAGCTCTTCCACGTGATCATTGTAGTAATCACGATAGGCGTCGCTGTATGTAGCCTTCGAAGATTTGACGATTTGTGGTTGAACAGATGTTTTCGTGTTTGACTTCTTCAGAGATGCAGCGTTCGAAGACCTTGCACTTGTCTTGCTAGACCCGCTGCGTATAGAGTTCGCCTCATTCTCGGAATCATCGTCGTCGATTTGATCATCTTCGCTGTGATATTCGGATCCAGAATCTTCCTGTGGTTTGAAAGCTTCGTTGTCGTCATGGTGAACCGACCCTCCGTCGGCCTCGTTGTCGCTCATCCCATAGTCTGTATTCCGAAGATATGTTCTCCGGCGCAAGAATAAAACTTGAGATTCCGAAGCATCAAAACATTGCATGTGAAAGAGAAGCGCAGATCAGCAAAGTCTTGGCACGATTACATAATCGTCGCATCGCTGCATCGCATCCATCTTGACGAGGAAGAAACAGCAAATGCGATTCGAACATCCTTGTCAAACAGATGCTTAAAGTCTTTCAGGCCATCAGAGACTCGCGTGCACATCGTATAAGCCGCCAAAGTGTCTGGTCCCTGTCAAAATCTCAGCGGTCACACTTCTTTCGTCAATATGCCACTGTTGAGCCTGCGGTGGCAGCCCCCAAACCGCAAATCAAATTGAGATCATATCAGGAAGAATGTATCGAAGCAGTGTTACAACACTTAAAGCTCGGTCAGAAGCGTCTCGGAATATCATTGGCGACAGGAAGTGGCAAGACCGTCATTTTCAGTCACTTGATCGAACGAATTCCGGAACCAACACCCGAAGCCACCCAGACCTTGATCTTGGTCCATCGTCGAGAGCTAGTAGAACAAGCCGCTCGCCATTGTCAAAATATTTACCCAAACAAGCTTATCGAGATTGAAATGGGCTCGAGACATGCTACTGGAGTCGCTGATATCACTGTTGCCTCTGTTCAGAGCATCATGTCTGGAGATCGCATTGAAAAGTTCGATCCAAGGCGCTTCAAACTCTTGCTCGTAGACGAAGCGCATCATATCGTTGCAGCAAGATATCTCGATGTTCTCAAACATTTCGGACTCGATGAAGAGTCCCAAAAGATGCCCGACAACCGAGCCCCGGCAGCTCTTGTAGGCGTTTCTGCAACATTCTCTCGACATGACGGTCTGAGACTCGGGGCTGCTATTGATCAGATTGTATATCACAAGGACTATCTGGATATGATTGAGGGTGAGTGGTTATCTACCGCTTCGTTCACCACAGTGCGGTCAGGAGCAGATCTCAGCAAAGTGAAGTCGCTTGGAAAACAAGGAGACTTCCAGACTGGAGACTTGTCTCGAGCCGTGAACAATGACGATATCAACCAAGTCACGGTCCAGGCATGGCTTACAAAAGCAAACGACAGAAAGGCCACATTGGGGTTTTGTGTCGACCTGGCTCACGTCTCAAGTCTGACGGCAATGTTTCGCCAATATGGCATTGATGCTCGGTTCATCACTAGTGAGACGCCAAAGCAACTTCGAAGCGAGCGCTTGGAAGCTTTCAAAAATGGGGAATATCCTGTCTTACTGAACTGCGGCATTTTCACAGAAGGCACTGACATTCCAAACATTGACTGTGTGCTACTTGCTAGACCAACAAAATCTCGCAATCTTCTGGTGCAGATGATCGGTCGAGGTCTGAGACTATATCCGGGGAAGGAGGACTGCCATATCATTGATATGGTGGCGTCTTTAGGTACCGGAATCGTGACCACACCAACCCTGTTTGGTCTCGACCCTTCCGAAATTGTCGACCGTGCAGACGCCACCTCCATGACCAAAACACGAGAGAGGCGTGAGGCGGAAAGTCAGGCGGCAAGGCAACATGACGAAAGTATCAGAGATGAGCCTCTTCGTCCTGATTGGAAAAGGTCTGGTCCACCCATCTCCTTCACCCACTACGATTCGGTGAACGACCTCATAGAGGACACTCGACATGATGCCTGGATCAGGCAGGTCAGTCAATTTGCTTGGGTCCAGGTCGGTACTGACCGGTATGTCTTGTCAAGCGGTAGTGGTGATACCTTGAAGATTCAACCAGACAGCTCTAATGTACAGCAACCCTGGGTTGTCACGATTGTTGTAAAGCTACCGGAAAGCTATGGCTCGTTGAGTCCGTATGCAAGGCCCCGAGAATTGGCAAGAGTTGAGACATGGGAGCAGGCTGTGAAAGCCGCCGACACCTATGCAACCAAGCACTTTCCCCAGAGAAACATCGTTACGAGAGCAGTATGGCGTAGGTTTCCCGCTACGGAAGCACAACTCGCTAGGCTGAACAAGTCGCGCCCTCGAGATCGACAACTTACGCCAGAAAACACCACCAAAGGACAAGCGGCAGACATGATAACAAAGATCTTCCATGGTGCCAAAGGGAGATTCGACAAGCTCGACCACATCCGGCGCAAAGAAGCACAAGAAACGGAAAAGCGGCAGGGTATGCAAAAGAGGTTCTCAAGACATCAAGTACAGGTCGGCCCTGTGCGATGATATGTGCGTTTGCCGCTGCCCATCTCGGCGGAAACACCTGTCATGAGGCCGAGTGACTGCACGTTCATGATCGACTGCACCTCTCAAGCAAGCATGTTGTGCTTCCAGCTCTGCAGCGGGTGGCTACATGCAGACTGTCCAGCAGCCGCACGCCGCACGCCATATGTGCAACCTTCGTCTTGTTTGCATCTAGTTTGTGTGTCATGTCCTGTGGGGGAAGACGCATCGAACAAGACACCGGCAGCCACCTACAACATTTCTTTATGGATACATGCAAGGAACATCGCAAGTGTATGGTCGATGGGATTGTGCAGATCCTCCAGTTCGATGGCTGTAGAGAATTGCTCAGAGGATAAATAGAGTCTCTTCGCCGTAATCCCTAACTCACTCACCCCTCACAATAACACTGATCATGCTCTCTACCATACTACTGTTTGCTGCTCTGTCGACTGCAGTCACTGCGCAGGTTGGAAGACGCCATCCTTATGGCATCTATCCCAGCCCCAGTATCACGGCTTCTCTGAATTTTGTGAGCCGGCCTCGAGTATAGCATTAGCATAATCCCGAATATTGACGAAACGAACAGAGTAGCTTGTTAATCTCGTCCAGTGGCTATCCGACTGCTGTATCATCGATCAACACCACTTCGTCTGATGCGTCCCTCTCTACCGGAACGTCGACACCTACCTTCAACCTGACAACTTCGACAACACCCGTCACCATTTTGACCTCGACTATATCAGGACCTCCACTGAGCTGGACAACTAGCAATGGAACATTTGTCCTGGGGTCATCGACCACACTGATGGCAAGCAGCACTTCTGCAGCCGGGAACGACACTGCCGCGGGGAGCACATCCACCAGCGCAGTCTTGCCCAGAGCAAGTTGCGCATCCATCACAATCGGAGACGTTACAGCTCGAGGAGCATGCGGATGCAACTACAACATTCACACCTGCCTGGAACGACTTTCCAACTTGAGCGAATGGTCCAACTCGCAGACGACCGAATCGTTCAATGGCTGCATGGGAGCTTGTGACTCGGAGCCAAACTGTTTCAGCTTCACGTGGCAGACAAGCAATGGGGTGTGTAGAATTTTTGGCGGCATGTTGAATGGAGGCGCGGGGGTTGTCTCTGACGCAGATTTCATCTCTGGAGAGGTTGTCAAGGGATCCTGCACCGGAAGCTGCTCTGGGTAGTGAGGGGTGGAGTTGAATGGCTTGCGACGCTGCCGTCCACGTGTTTGGTCTTTTTCTTGTGCCTTGATTCAGACAGAAGTATCTTGACGCCTTTTATGATAGTGAACCATTATGTCCAACGTTTATTGCTACTTGAGGCTTGATGGCAGTGACGATTCGGTCTAATGCGGGGAAGCCCATGGTCAGCGAATGGTCAAGGTTTCCCGAGGCGTCTCGTCTCCAGACGCCGCTGGTACCCCCGACCGCGCGTCCCGTGTATCTTTGAAAATGAAGATGTACGACACAGCCCTTTGCAGAGTCGAGGGGGTCAGGAATCAGGATAGCGGGTGGAGCATGGGACTAGGGGAGCCGTTGAGCTTCTTGCGGAAGTCTGCGGCTGAACAAGCAATTGCAACTACATCATTGACAGACAATGCCAAGCATAGAACCGCGCAATGAAGGGTGGAAAACGCGGTGGCAGACGGGCTGTTGTATGGAAGCGTAGTGGGATGAAAAGGCTCAAGGAGGTGGCTGGAAGGTTTATCTTGTGTTAAGCAGCGAACAGAGCGTTTTTTTAATAATGACGAGGGCGCCTGTGCTTTGTTCTTTTCGAAGCAGCTCGTATTTCGTCCAAAGTTCCAAACATCTGGCAGGCACGCGGATCCGCAGCAGCATTGAGATTCGAGGTCCCTGAGCCCTGACTATCCTCGACTTATTTTCCTCGTCTCTACACCACCACCCCTCTGTCGCTTCTGTACCTGTGTGTGTATCCGACCAAGTCGAGGACGGACTTGTCGGCGATTTGTCTCTTTCTGCCGAAGATTGCTCATGCGAAGACGGGCCTCTCTCGCAGGCGCCGATGAAGATGACGGATTGAAGGTTAATATGCGAAGCAATGTTGAAGAGGTGGATAGCGACGACAACAACGACGGTTCACCTGCATCTGCACCTGCCTCATCACGAACCACACGATCCGTATCACGCGAAAAAGAAAGCGACGACGACATAGACTCTCAATCGACGCCCACACCCACGCCGGCGCCTTCGGCCGACACCAAGATGGAAGACTTCTATCGCAAACAGCGCCAACGCGCAAGGCTTCGAAGCCCTTGGGCCTGTTCGTTAGTGACCATGGTCTGCACAGCCTTGTCGCTGCTGCTACTGGCGACGATAGCGCAATCCTTCCTCGGACGACAACTAGATCCTAAGGGGTGCAACATGTCATACATGCTGTCGGCGTTTGCCAAGTACACAGACTTCGACACGGAGCATACGAGATTCGCGACAAAGTACTCGCTGTATCTGTATCGCGAGGCTGGTATTGATCAAGACACAAGGGTGCGTACAAGACAAAGGGACACAAAGAAGGCGGCTGACACGAGACACAGGTCAAGGGTATTCCGGTGCTCTTCATCCCAGGCAATGCAGGCAGCTACAAGCAGGTGCGCTCTCTGGCAGCAGAGGCAGCCAACTACTACCACGATGTGCTGCAACACGATGCGCAAGCCCAGCAGGACGGCAAGCGCCCCTTCGACTTCTTCTCGGTCGACTTCAATGAGGACATCACCGCTTTCCACGGCCAGACGTTACTGGACCAGGCCGAGTACTTGAATGAGGCTGTCGCATACATCCTGTCGCTCTACCACAATCCTCATCGAAGCCTCCGCGACGAATCGCTACCCGATCCTAAATCAGTCATGCTCGTCGGCCACTCGATGGGCGGCATCGTTGCTCGTACAATGTTCACAATGCACAACTACCAACCTAATACCATCAACACTATAATTACTCTCTCCGCCCCTCACGCCCGTGCACCTGTGTCTTTCGATCAGGATATTGTCGACACCTACCAAAACATAAACGAATACTGGCGCAACTCCTACGCACTCGACCAGAGTCCGTTGGATCATGTTACTCTGGTATCAATCGTTGGTGGCGGTCTGGATACCGTTGTGCCTTCAGACTATGCCAGTCTGACTTCGCTCATGCCCGAATCGCATGGCTTTACAGTCTTCACCTCAACTATCCCCCATGTCTGGACTGGTATGGATCACCTGGCCATCATATGGTGTGATCAGCTCCGGAAAGCAGTCATCAAAGCTCTGTTCGACGTAGCTGACGTAAAACAACCTACCCAAACGATCCCACGCGAGGAGCGCATGCGCCACTTCCGGAGACGCTTCCTAACAGGCTTGGAACCAAGTGTGAAAAAGGCTCTCCCGGAGCAGGAGGCCAAAATGCTTCTCTCTTTGGACGACCAATCATCAGCCATACTCAGTATCGGCGAACGCTTGAGTTTACGCCAACTGGGATCTTCTGCAAAGACTGAAGCCCATGTCTTGCCCGTACCTTCCTTGATCGAGAAGGATACACGAAAACTCTCAGTCCTGACTAACCAGCGCATCGATGAACATGGACCTGTTCAGGTTTTCCTTTGCTCGTCTCACATTCCTCAAGCCGGTGCGGGCGGCAATGCTTATGCCATCAACTTGGATCTCTCTGGCGGCTCATCGGGTTTCATGCGCTTGTCCTGCAAAGACGCAGCCTCTGATGCGATTGCTCTTCCTGCATCGACTTCTGGATCTGAGTTCGCTTTCGACGATGCTTCGCCGTTCACATACATCGAGTATGCGCTAAAAGACCTGTCTGACTACCAGTACGTGGCTGTCATCGACAAAGCGAGCGAACTAACAGACGGCTGGGTGGTCGCCGAGTTCAGCGATTCCGCAAAGTCAACCATCACCGTGAAGAGATCATTGCGTAGCCTGATGCTGAGCGGTATGCACCGTATTCTGCCGGCTACTCGCGCCATGGTTAACGAGATACGCATTCCACGCGTGCATTCGAGCTTGCTGGCTTACACGCTGCACATCCGCCAAAAGTGCAAGAGCGAGCCTCTTTTCCAGCCTTTGTTGAGACAATATATCTCGGAGCCTTATGAGTCGAAGTTCTTTCCCAACGTGCGAGGGGACGTTAACATCAACTTGCACGGTGTGTCTCCCTATGTGCCACCACCAGCAAATGCAGCCCACACCAAGGACGGGCTTTCCCTCCAAATCTGGTCGGACCCGACTTGCAACGCAGAGATGGAAGTGGCTTTGGACATCGATATCCTTGGCAGCTTTGGCAAGCTTTACATGCGTTACAGAACTGTATTTGCCGCGTTCCCCTTGGTCGTGGTGGCTTTGGTGTTGAGAAAACAGTTCAAAGTCTACGATGCTACTGGTAGGTTTCATGAGATTTCCATGACCATTTGAGATGCTAACAACGAGCTAGGCATTTTCATGAGCTTTTCCGAGGGCATGGACCAGTGCATTCGCACGTCTCTGCCTGTACTATTTATCGCGTTGTCATTCTTGTCACTTGCTTTAGCGAACCATGCCACTGCAGCAGTTGGAGAAGAGATCCTCGGCCCCCAGCACGAGGCTACTGAGTCTTTTCTAGCATTCACCAAGAATGACCTGTTGCTCGGCTCTAACGATCCGTTTTTCTTCTGGTTGGTGCCATTATTTGGAGTCATCAGCGTTGGCGTCTGCATCGTCATCAACTACATCGCATTGGCTGTGACACAGATCTTCACATTCTGCTATACGAAAATAAGAAACGTGCGGCTGAGAAACGATGAGGGAAGGTGAGTTCGACATGAGCATCAATATGGAGAAATGTCCATCTGACAACAACACAGACGAACGACAACAGCATTCGCAGTGACCAGCCCTCTACAGCGTGTCATTACAACCAGCATCTTGCTCATCATGGTCGCGACCATCATTCCCTACCAATTTGCCTATCTAGTTCTCTGTCTCGTGCAACTCGCAACCTCGGTGCGCGCATTGCGACTAGCACAAGAAACAGTAAGCAATTGCCCGGCTGCTCTTTAATTTCAGGACGCTAACACAAAGATTTAGCGTTCTGGCAACAACTACAACTTCTACAATTACGTCCACAGTCTTCTCGTCCTCATGCTCTGGATCCTCCCTATCAATCTCCCTGTCCTCGTCGTCTGGATCCACAACCTTGCCGTCCACTGGCTGACTCCCTTTTCCTCCCACCACAACATTCTCTCCATCATGCCCTACATCCTCATCGTCGAAACAATGAGCACAGGTCACATCATCCCTCGCCTATCCTCACCCTGGAAGCTGGTCAACAATATCATGTTGTTCGCTCTAGCACTTTACGCAGCCATCTATGGTGTGAGTTACGCGTACGTCTTGCATCATTTGGTCAACGGCGTTTGCGCATGGTTGGTAATCGTGCATTTCGCACCAGTGTTGAGGAAAAGAGGATCAGCCATGGAGGCAGAACAACGTGGTGCTGGGAGTCCACCGCCTGGACCGCCGCAGGACGGACATGTCAAGAAAATACCTTGATTGCATAGGCAGTTTACACCATCACACATCATGGCATAGGGAGAATGTGTATATAGATGTTTTTGTTTTGATGTTTTCTTCTCTCCCTCTCTCTCCCTCCCTCCCTCCCTACCTGTCTTGACTCTTTTGGTATCGCTTTCCCTTGAGCGAAATTTCTTGTTAGCTTTGGGGTGTGTCATATTTGTAATGATTAATCTTCTTTATTTCTTTTCTTTTCTTTTCTTTTCCCACATTTGATTGTGGTGCTATTGCATCCCGCTCATGGAAAGAAGTCTTTCTTTGTCCCCATCGCTCGCAGTGTGTGGGTTTTTTGGTATTTTGACAAAGCCGATCCTTGATGTAAATGCAAATTGTGTGTTTTCCATCGTACTTACATACAATAGCCCCCCCCCTTTTTTTTTTTTTNTTGGAAATGTACGGAGTATTTTTCTGCAAAGTGCAAAAAACCCTGTCATGGGCGTTTTTTCAAGGTTGTTTCGCTCATCGAGAATTTTTTCAGAGGTAAAGAAAGGGTTTAATGTCAAAAGTGATGTGTGTACGGTATGGGATGGGATGATGTTTTTTTGCGAAAGCAAAGGCGGTTAGGTGGGGTTGGAGGGGGAGGTTTGGTGAGGTGTGCGTGTGCGTGTGTTAGTTGGATTTCTATGTAATGGGATGTTGATGGGATGTAGTGGGATGTAATGGGATATGCAAAAGGTGGAAAGATGATCGGCTTGATTGGTGGGCAATAGCACGACCATCGATAGAACTAGAGCACGTAAATGGAGATATGCACACCGGAGAAACAATTTCAAATAAAGAGAAAAGAAAAAACACACATCAATCGCTGTTTGACGGGCAGAGAACAAAATGAATAAATTAATCATTTGTAGCAAACACCATTCGCCAATATTCTCGCGTTTTACACCTCCTCAAACTTCATCACCTAATCGCAAACAATCCACCGCCGCTTGTATCTGATCTCTCATCCCCCCCAACGCCTCGAACGCGACGGAATAATTCCCCAACGCCTCTAGAATAGCCCTCAACCCCGCCTCACATCTATCCAACAGCTGTTCGGCTTTTTCCCTGCCGTCTTCTTGTTCTTGTTGATGGCACAGCACCCAAGTTCGATGATATACCATCAACAGAGCATACGCGGATTGCATGGCACAACATGCGAAACTGGGCATGGTGCGTGGAAGCAATGGACCCGTGGCGGAGGGAAGAGGTAATACAGAGAATGCGGCGGCGATAGCGAGGGCGGAGTTCAAACACAACCGCGAAGAATCATGGCTGCTAAAGGGGAAAGGGTGGAAATATTCCGTCACCGTGGAAGCCGAGGATGTAGAATTTGGAGGCGAGACTGAAGAAGAGGTCAAGGTGGGCAATTGCAAAGGGAAAGAAGAGGAGGAACTGCAACCGCAGGATTGTGGTGATGGAGAGTTTGTCAGGGCGGTTGTGTCGAGGGGATCGGAAGTGGTGGAGGAGGAGAAGGGAGGGAGAAAAGGTTCGGATTTTTTAAGATCGCAGTGTTTTTCGCTGAAGACGGGGATGTCGAAGAAGGCGCTGTAGCGGTGGAGTTTTATCCTTGCACTGGAATCCCGATCTCAGCATTGCTTCTTTCTGCTTTTGGTTCCAACCTCGATGGAGAGTTCTGAACATACCTGTTTAACTTGATCTTGGACATTTGCTTCAGCGAGTACGCGATCATGGCTTCTGAGTCAGTGGACACTGGTTTGACGTCTGTCCAGGTATTGGCCTGTGCAATCAGCGGTTCTATCATATTGTGCAACTCCTGCATTCGAGTAGAGATGTCCGTCCAGTCTTCTCGGCCGTCTACTGCTCTTCCTACAGCAGAAACGAATTGTGTTGCGAGAAGGATGGTTTGCTGTGATTTGATGAAGAAGGGCCATGCCTTGGTAAGCTGTCAGTCGTGATTCTCCATACAGGAAGGGGGTTCTGAGCCTACCTCTGGATCTGATGCTTGTGGAAAGCTCGTTGTGAATCGAGAGTCAAACAATGGTATCGCTGGAGGCTTCGCGAATGTCAGTAACATCCTCTCGTTGAACAAGATGGGAGCTGAACTTACCGCAGAGCTCACAATCGAAGCCTGACATACACAAATGTACTACGCCTCAAATCAGCATACTCTCAAATTCCATTCTTGCAGCTTCAGACTCACCGTCATCCACCAAATCCTCCTTCTCGCCTCTGCGAACCTGTCAAGCTCAGTTCCTCGATCATGCAACGACAAATTCATCGCCATCATCAAAGCCTGACTTGCTCGATCCCTCATCTTTGTGATATTACCCCGTTGCGCATACTCATAAACACTTAGTATGCTCAACGCAATCACACTTTCCAACTCCACCGGTACTCTTGAGTGGAAAGCCGGTCTTGAGATATGTGAGTATCCATTCACAAGAGCCTGTGCTGGTGAGATAGAAGAATCCGGCATCTCGGAGTCACATTCTATGCTCTCAATTGTGCGTTTAGCAAAGTGGTGGGCGGCTTCTCGACGGGCTTTTATGCTTTCTTCGGAGAATGGTGCGCCCTCTTCCGGATGTGGTATTAGAGCCAAGATTGCTGAGATAGCCAGACTAGCTGGTGATCGTGGCTCAAAGGTACATGCTGAAGATTCCGGAAACCAGAGTTGTGGGTTGTCTTTTGGATGAGTAGCTTCCGCTGGTGGGAGAATTGGAAAGAACGGATGTAGCCAGATGTAGTAAGCATCCAATCTGCATTATAATGTGAGTACTTAGTAGAAGATGTGCTAAGATATATGTGAGACTTACATGTCACCGTCGCAATGATATCTCCGCACTGAGCCAGCTGCTCGAGGAGTTTCATCCAACTCAATTGGTTGAGGTAAAGGTGCTGCTGTGAATATGCTGTCAAACAAGTTGTCCGTATTGTCTAGACTCAGATCCAATTGTGTTAATCCAGCCCCAGGCTTGACCATAGTAGGTACTGATTCATCGAAACCTAAATACCGTCAATTGTGTTCTACAGGAATCGCTGATTTCTGCACCACTCACATTCTTGTGCGATCTTGACATAATCCGCCTTTTCGTTGTCTTGTCTCTTACTCCTTGGTACACGAGCACCGCCTCGTCGACTTTGAACATATACACATTCTTTTCCTCGATGATTGCACTTTCCGAATGTCAGATTGTGATTCTTCTCAGGAGACAGCGAGATGAAATACTTACACCAGAACATGGTTCTTTCCCATCACATCGAATCCGCGACGAACGACTTTACAACATTGTTAGCCACCATCAATTGACCATAAGTTGATCACTCATATACACACCATGACAAGCAAGCAACTTTGACCGGAGGAACAGCAAACGGCTTCTTCCGAATGCCAGAGATTGAAGTCTTCTGTCGCGTCTGCGTCTCCGTGCTCATGATTGACCGTGAATGTGGAGTCGTCACTGTAGAATAATCGTTGATGGAAATTTACGAATCGAGGTTTCGATAGTAAAATCACGTAAAGGAGCACGAGTAGTAGTGGCAATCAAATTCAACTCATTGGATGATTTCCAAGGATGAGTCGGGACGAAGCCTGAGGGTTTCTCGGCCGTTTCGGAGTCTAGGTTTCGAGGGTTCGAGCTTCGCGATCGAGGATGACTCGTATCACGTGGTGGCCTGATTCGAGAAAGCAAAAAAAATACCATTTCCTGCCCTCGTATGTAGCAACAGAATTGTAGTCATAGAGGAAGGCGCTATCTAGAAGAAGTTTCTACAATATTGAGAAGCAAGAGAAGAGAAACAAAGAACGCGATTTTTGTGACCCCCATATCATAATGTCCTTTCGTAAAAAACAAATTCTCCAAGAAAAGAAAAAATGCCAGCATTTGGTCGCGCCAAGAAAAAGAGATTTGTGAACACAAAGACATTACCCAAACCCATTGTATCGTGATAGTGCAAGCTTGAGAAAGGGTTATGGAAAAGAGGACTAGTAGAAGCGTGATATCAGACTGCCAAAGCCTTTGGCTGCGCACCGGGCGGCAACTTGGGCAGAGGAAGTGATGGTGGAGGTGCGGGTGGTGCTAGACCGACAATAGGCATGCCCAAGTCAAGGGGAGGTAGAGGCGATGAGGTAGGTTTTTTGACCATGGGAGCTCTGGGAAGGGTGCTCGCACCGCGAAGGCAGGGTACAGATTCGGCTTTGTATAGTTGAGGACGGCTTGAAGAGGTCTTGGGGCGAACAGAAGAGAGAAATGGAGCGTGGTTGCTGCGAATCTGGATACTAGCCGGTCGACGAAGCGGACGATCTTGGGACCGGACCATATCCTCAGCGGGAGAAGGAGGAAGAGGCTTTGCAGGAGAAGGAGCAGAAGTTGGAGCGGCCACAATATCAGCGTTGGGGAAGAGCGAGAGTTTAATCGAAGGGGTACGCTGAGGCTTGCGAGAGAAGTTCTCAACCTGTCTAGAAGGCATTGTTGGAATTGCCGGTAGTGCTCTCGTAGGTGGTGGAGTCGGTTTTTGAGGTGAATGTGAAGGCCTCTGTCGAGGTAGAGACATGCTGTTGGATGAAGGATTCACCTTCAGAGGCAGACGCTTCATCGGTGGTGATGATATTTGTTGATTGATGGATGCCAACACTGCTTCGGAGGGCTTACGTGCTGGCCAGAGCAGAGGCAAGTCGGCAACAAAAGAGTCTGGACGAGGTCTGTCGACAACGGGGTTCGGCTTTGGACGTTCAAGTTGACCAGTGGTTGCTGATCGAGGAAGAATAGGACTATCAGTACCAAATTCGTCATGCAAAGATCCTATCGACGACTTTTGAGATGCGTTCTTCTCACGGAGCATGCGCTTTCCTGCGCTCATGCCGAAACTGACAGCTGAGTCGTGGGTAGTGACAGACAAGGGTGAGTCGTGAGATCCCATCGTATCGAAAGAAGCCATCTTCTTGAGCCTTTCGATACCATCGCGCTCTGGTAACGGCTTGCGAGGGATCGTCGCATTGGAGTTTCTTCGCGGGTGCGAGATGATCTCAGTCACTTCTGGCTGACTGGTAGGTGCAACTGCAGCACTAGAGTCGCGTCTCAATCTTCCGGTGCTGCCCAACTCCGGGCTGGTCTTCGGGAATGAAAAGTTGGTGAATGATGGCTGGTCTTGTTGACTTATCGAAACCCGTTGCTTTATTCGCAGTTTAGGCGCAGTAGTGCTCTGCTTCTCGATTGCGTCTGGCTTGACACCTTCGCCAACAACGGCACCCAAGACGAGAATTTGCTTTCTCACAGCATTCATCCAAGAAGTAAGCTCTTCAGCAGTGTCAAGGATGATGAGTATGCTATGTTCGCCGACACGAGGGAAGTTGTCCTTGAGTCCAATCTTGGTGAGAAGTGATGTTTGCGAATGAAGCATGTGATGTTCGGAGACAGTATTTGGCTTTTGGTCGACCTGTAACACATATGGTCTTCCAGGCACCAAGTCACAAGCAAAAGCAACAGACTCGGGTCCCAGTTGCAGAGCTCGCTCAGGCAGTCTCTCACCACCACCTTTCTCAGGGTATTGGAGGATGAGACCATCGTTGGAAAGGGCAAGGATCTTGCGTTGGAAAGGTCCCTGGCTGAGCGAGTTTCGTCCGCTCCTGCTTTGTGCTTTGTGTTCCCCCTTGATACTATCGACACTGCCTCTTCTCTCTTCATGAATATGTGCTGGGATGATGTGGGAGGCGTTCGATTTCCGAGGTCGTGTCAAACGAGATGCGCCAGATTCGTCGATGGCTTGTGCAATGGTCACTTTGCTCGAGTCCGAGTAAATGTCGAATAGTGTAGGCAATGCAGGCGTTTCGTCTTCTTCTCTGACATCGTCTGACGTTGGTGTTCGGCTTCGTGCCAGTTTGCGAGGATCTTCACGTACTGAAAGTGAGGTACTGGGTCGTCGGTATACCGATTGTGGTCCATTAATAGAGGGAGGTGCAGGTTCGCGCACAATCAGGTCCGGGCTGGGTGTATCTCTTCCAGGCTCGATGATTGGGGTGGCAGCATAACCAGACTCATTGAATCCTCTTTGCTTCTCCACCTTTGGTCGACTGAAGAGATTAAATAGACTAGACTTGGGATTCAATCTTCGATACCCACGTCCGGTTCTGTTTGAGTTTGGTGTATCTCTGCCATTATCCTTTGGAGGCTCTTTTATGGCCGGTAAAGGTTTATCCTTGAAAGAAGTTTGAATCGGAGGCAGATCCTTGAATTTGCTCTTGTTGATAGCATCAAAAGCGTCATTCTGATCGGCCGCCATGAGGAGCTTCAATGCATCCAAAAAGCCGAGTCGTTAAGGTTCGAGGGAGGACGACTCGGAAAGAAGGATCGAAGGAAAAAAGAAGATGAGCGAATGGCTAAGAAAAGAAGCAAAAGAGCCGTGGAAGCGGCATTTGGATATGACAGGAGCGAGCGTGGGATAGAAAGAAAGAAAATGAAGGAACAACAGAATTAGATTAGCCATGTTGTATTGGGAGTTCGAGGGCTTAGTCGGCCCAAAGTTCTATCTGAAGCAAACGAGACAGTGGAGGCGGACCATGCGGACCGCGCACGCAAGCGGATTTAGTTGGGCTCATTGAGAGGTCGTGCTGTAGGTGGCGTGCAAGCAAGCAATAAAAGGTCGAGTCGAGAAGCGTCACAATAGTACCGAAAGAATGGTCATCGGATAGGCATTACAGCACGAAAGAGGACTTACGGGGACGGATTCCAGAGGCATCTGCAGGCAGCGCTGTGACGGGCAAGGGCTTTGTTGCAGTCTTGATGATTCCATCGACACCGGTACAATGGATTGCAGATGAAACTCGGCTGAAGAAGGGGGACGAGCGTGGACGAGGGGGAATCGGGCATGCTGAAACGAAGGTAATTTGCATAGCCGGAGCGAACGCCCAGACGCCAAAGAGCAAAGCGGGTCAATAACATGGAGCGGAAGCCGCGTCAGATCTCCCGTCTACGATGCAAGCATTGACTGTAAAGAGAGTCGAGAATGTAGGTTATCGGGAGCGTACCAGAGATGGCATGAGGGGGGAGGAACGGAAAGTGGGTTGCTCGAGTAGAGGTCAAAGCAGTGCGTTGCGAAAGTGGCCGTGTGCATGCGGTCAGTGGAGGTTAAGCGAAGGATTTGTAGTTGTCGGCCAGCTACATATGTCTGGCTTCAACCTTATAGCAAAAAGTAGTCGTTTGTAGACGAGCAAGCAGATGGCTAGTCTAGAAAGTTACGAGGTCGCAAGGCGAAGGATGGAGGCTTCCAAAAGTGAGTGGATTGTGAGGGTTAAACGGCGCGATTGCGGGCAGTCGAGGGCAGGGTCGCGTTTGGCAGGATGTTGACAAACGCAGCAGCTTCTGCATGCACGAGCTCACAAAGGGGGGGCAAAAAGCACAGAAGTGATTCTGGACACAGGCCATGTCTCTGTCGGCTGAAGCATTGTCTACACAGGGTCTTCGGGTTGTCGAGGGTCTAGTTGTGCTCGTGAAGTGTCTTCGGACTCGAGCGGTGATTCCAGGACAGGCAGCTCCGCAAAAGTCCGAAGATTTGGCCAGCCTGAAGGAAGCCCTCGGAGGCCTGACTGGCGGACAACTCAAGTGAGCCGACTTTGATGTCTTGAGTCGAGCAGTGCATGAATAGTGAAGTGTATTATTGACGTGGCTAGAGAATGAGGCCAACGGCCGACATGAGATGTGATGGTCACAGGGTGCTGCTGGTCGCTATAGGTGGAGTGACTTCTCCAGAACATGTCGTGACTCGTCACGGCGGGGCACGTTTGGCAGGCAGCGGTCAACGAGTGATGGAAGCACAATTGACGCTTTAATATATCATGGCTCCAGATCTCAACTCTCTGCCTCCATCACCAACCCTAGGACGCACGCCAGACACCATGACAGGCAGCGAGAACCATCCGTCACCGCAGTCGCCGTCGCTCTCGTCGCTGCAAGCCGCTGCAGCCATCAATGCCGGCATGCGCAACTCAACCTCCCCTCGCACAAGCGCCACCCAGCGCAGAAGATCCAGTCTAATGACAAACTTGCATCTCAATGATGCCCAAATGCCCGCTCCCGGAGAGATGCAAGATTCCCACCACCACCGTGCCCCCAGCCTGGGTCAGATGCATCAAGAGCTGGAGAACGAACAAGAGGCCCAAGTCAATAGACTGCTGCACATGATAAGAGTCCAACAAGACCAGATCGATGAACTGCATGGTGATCAGCCCGCTTCTGCCTCTTCGCCCGCTGTCACGGACTCCGAGAACAGGCCTCGTACTCTGTCAAGCTCGAGCAGACAGCAGCCAGCACTGCCCCAGCGCCCCGTCACATTATCGCGACACTCCTCCCAAGCCATATCCGTCACCAGTGGTCCCCGAAGCAGTAGCAGATCCCCTGCTCTCCGTCCCGTAGGCTCACCGTACGACAACCAACGCGAGGATTGGCTGCTCGGTGCCAACCGTGATGAGAGCGCTTTCTACCAAGCAGAGACGCAGATGTTGACCCGAGAGAACCAGATGCTCAAGGCCCGCATCCGTGAACTTGGTAAGTTCATCTAAACACACATCTGGCAATATGCTGATGCATTTCTGCAGAACGTCAATTGGCGAATCCCGAGGCTTCTCCTACTCACCATCAGCCACCCACGCCTCACAGTCCCGCCGTCATCTCTCCTCTGACTAGCCCTCCTATCGTTTCTGAGCCTGCTCGTCAACCTCAGCAACACCCATGATTTCCATTCTCTGACGCGTCACGATTCGCATCGCATCTCCAGCAAGGAAAAAGGCGTAATCAGGGGTTATCGGCCTAGGTACAACACCGCCGACTATTGCTTCCATATTCATCTCTTCATTCTCTTCTTTTCAAACTGCTTGTTGTCGTGAATCCGTATTTTCTGACCAGTTTTGGGGTTTGTGTCGTTGATCAGACAATCACAGCTGAATTGCTTCTGTCGCCTAGGGCAAGAACAGCATTTCGCTATCTCTTGCTGTGTCTGCCCTTGTCTGGTTCCGCATAGGCTCAAGAACCAAAACGACTGCTCCGCAATATGTCAGTCCAAATGAGACACTGGGGTGGGTAACAACGTCTTGTATAGGTAGACTCTCCCACTCCAGACGTCGATATAGGGCTCCAGCAACAACAACATGCAAGCCCTACACGTGTTTCGCTGCCGAACTGCAAACACCCATCAACTACCGGCGTTCGCTTCTTGCCAAGAATCAAACGTTTTCAATTTGCCTGCGTGGACTTTTGATATGGCCGTTTCGATACACAACTGATAGGCATAACGTTCACAACGGTCACCGCAAACTGCACTTTCTGACTGGTCCTTTTCCATCTCGTCAACAATTCGACCCTGGATCTCCAATCTTGTATGAGGCGAACAACGTGCCTGGGCTTGATTTGATCCAGCGAGATCAAAACGTCTACCGGCGAGAATGTCCTGGACACTCAACATGTCTTGTGTTATCTCTTTATGCTTTATCTGTTGTGGTTGTTATATAACCACGAAGCCTCCTGTCTAGTAGTTCTCTTCTCTCAGGTCGTCCACTAACTAACAGTCCATCCTAAGAGCCTCGCCTGGTGCGTTGCTGTCGTCGCCAAGTTTCGAATCATCCTTAATATTTGTACCTCGCCTTAATCCTTAATCATGAAGTTCTCCGCCACTGCTATTGTGGCTTCTGCCCTCCTGCTCCAAGATGCAGCCGGTCGTGGTATGTTGATCCTCTTCTCAATCGAGTCTTGTCCAATGCTAACATTCATCAAGTCATCGAACGTGCTACTGCTACTCCTGTCAAGAACACTGGCAAGCGTGGTCTGTCATACAACAACCCTGCTTACACCATGCCTTTCTCCCTGTCCGGTCAGAACTCGCAAGTCTCTTGGGCATACAACTGGTACCAAACTCCTGGTAGTGGATTCAACCCTGCGCTTGAATATGTTCCTATGCTGTGGAGCAACGCTTCCGACCTTCTCAGAGATTGGCCAACCAATGCACAGGCTGCCATCAACGCTGGTAGCAAGCATCTTCTGGGCTTCAATGAGCCTGACCTTTGCGTCGCTGGCGCTGGAGCCTCTTGCATGGAAATGGACTTTGCTGTCAAGGCTTGGAAGCAATACATGGAGCCTTTTGCTGGCAAGGCACTTCTCGGCTCCCCTGCTGTGACCAACGGAGGTTCGCCCCTCGGTCTGACTTGGCTTTCGAACTTCATGGGCAACTGTACTGGCTGCCACATCGATTTCATCAACATTCACTGGTACTCGAACAAATGGGCTGGTGCCAACTACTTCAAGCAGCAGGTCCAAGCTGCTCATGCCATGTCTGGAGGTCGTCCCGTCTGGATCACCGAGTTTGGTCTTGACAACAGCGACGGCACTTACACGACTGCTGAGCTCCAATCCTTCTTGGAAGAAGTCATGACCTGGATGGACGAGACCGACTATGTCCAACGCTACGCCTACTTCATGGACACCACCGGAATGCTCATGAACTCTGCCGGTACCGACATGAGCGACACTGGCAACATGTACAACAGTTACCCCGAGGTGAGTTCTCCCTCTTCGACAGCTGTGCTGTCATCTTCCTCATCATCATCTTCGACGGCTGCGCCGTCTTCCACCTCCTCTTCCGTAACCTCACTCGCTGGTTCGACATCGACTTACGGTTCCTCAAGGATTACGAGTGCGACGACTAGTTCGTTGACAACCATTTCTACCAGCAGCAAGGGTTCTGCCGCTACATCGACTACACAGAACTCTTCCTCTTCCATCAAGTCTGCCTCCCCTCCATCGACGACGACGAAATCTAGCGTCGGTACATCGACTTCATCGGCCGCTGCAACAGCTTCTGCCGGCATCCAGATCCTCAGCGCGTTTTTCGCCGACAAAGACGTCACCACCGCTGCCAAAACTGCTTTTGTACAGAGTGGCAATCTGGTCGTCAATACGTATACTCTTGCCTCTGCATTGTCAGTGTCTGACCCTTGGTGGGGCACTGTAAAGACAATCTCGGTCTTGTATTCCTACAACGGCGCCACCTACATCTTCTCCCAAGCCGAGCAGACCGGCACCTACACAATCACACCCTCCACCATCGCCGCTTCTGCAAAAACACCTTCCATCGCAGCTACCCATGGCGCAACCGTCAACATCGTCGGTATGGTCTGGGGAGCACAGCAAATCAAAACCGCTAGCGTGTTCGACCGCGTCGACTATGAGCAATCCACAAACTGGGGTTTCCAGATCACCACCGCACTATTCGGCGTCGACGGCTTCTGGGGCCATGCCAAAGTTGGCATCATTTGGTACAAAGATGCACAGGGTGTATTGAAATCTCTTGTCAGCAAAGAGAATGGATGGGTCAAGTTCTAAGAATGAGAAGCTTGATTTTGACACATCGTACTCGTACTTTGATCCAAGTACAATAATGTTTAGTAAACATACACTAAAAGTAATAGAAGTAGTAGAAGTAATAGAATGATAGTTTCGGTAGAAGAAAGCTAGAATTTATCTTTCATCGATGATCTTTGCTACCCATGAATCGAGTGTGTCTAGGTGAGAGTCGGTGAGTTGAGATTGGGTTATTGGACCAATCTAAATTAGAGCTGAGTAGAGTACCAGGAAGCAAAGGTCTTCGGAGATTCAAGCCGTTGACATTGCCCCTGAATGTGTTTGCATGTGAAAGGACAGGGTGAGGGTCTTCAACAAGAATTTCCAACGGAATTGCTTCCGCGACTGGAGGCTTCAATCAATGACGCGCTTCCTGGCAACCGCGTCCCTTGGTCGTCGTTGCCAAACCACTTTGCCTTCTCTTTTTTCGAAAACCAAGATCAATATCCTCATGACCCAAGACCGCAAGACCATCACAATCACAATCACGGCCATTACCGCATAACGCACCACACCCGCACCAATGCGTCTTTCAACAACCCTCCCGCTGCTTCCTCTCACAGCTGCCCTCCCCACCGCCCACCCAGACGCAAACGCAAACGCAAGACCTCTCCCCTTGATCATCTGGCATGGCCTCGGTGACCGCTACGACGCCGATGGAATAGCAGATGTAGCCGCCCTAGCCAACGAATTACACCCGGGCACTCTCGTCTACCCCATCCGCGTCGCCCCAGACGGCAGCGCCGACTCCCGCGCCACCTTCTTCGGCAACCTCACCACTCAAATAAACGATGTGTGCACCACTTTATCCTCCAATACCTCTTTCTCCGCCAACAACACACGCATCGACGCTTTGGGGTTTTCACAAGGAGGTCAATTCCTCCGCGGTTTGGTGGAGAGATGTCCAGGCATAGAGGTTAGAAGTCTAGTAACTTTCGGCTCTCAACACAACGGCATTGCCAAGTTCCAAAACTGCGGCACTTGGGATCTGGTTTGCAAAGGAGCCATGGCGGCGATCAAAGGAAATGCATTCGGGGATTGGGTACAGGGCAATGTCATCCCTGCTCAATATTACAAAGAGGTCAACGCAACTACCGGAAACCCCACCACCGAATACTTGGAAAAAAGCAATTTCATCGCTGATATCAATAATGAACGCGCCAACAAGACAAAGGAATACAAACACCGTTTGGCCAGGCTCGATAATTTCGCAATGTACGTTTTTGAGGACGACAAGACTGTTATCCCCAAGGAATCCGGATGGTTTTCCGAAGTCAACACGACGAGTTTGGAGGTCACTGCTTTGAGGGACAGGGCAATTTATCAGCAGGATTGGATCGGGTTGAAGGGGTTGGATCAGAAGGGTGCGCTGGTGTTCAGGAATGCTAGCGGTGGACACATGGATTTGAGCGAGAAGGTGTTGACAGAGGCTTTCTTAGACTTCTTCGGACCGGAGAGGAAGATTTTAGTAGAGGAGGTCAAGGAGGAGGTGGACCAGGTTATGGAGAAGGTTAGGCAGGGGGCGCAGATGGTTTTTGAAGAGCTGTAGATGACCCGCTGGAAGAAAGACTTCAGTGTCATTTAATCCATCCTTGCATTACGTCCATCTTTTTCAACCGTTCCTCTCATCCATGCGCGGTCTGGTATCTTTGCATGCTTTCGGATACGCCTTTGGTCATCAGCATGAGCATTGATAATCAGCATCGAGTACTGAAACCTTCTGCAACAGTGACCCAAAAGCGACATGACTAACATCTGCTGTGTCGAGATCTCATCGTCCAATACTAGTGGTCTCGGGCGCATACACTCTAACCCAAATATCACTAGAGAAAGGAGGACGTCTCTGCTGCTGTTGCTTTTCCTCAAAATCAGTATCTCTGCACCACTAACCCACCACTAAACCCTTTACCAAGGAGGAAGAAAACCCTAACGCTTGTCGATGCAGGAGTGGCAGGAGTGGCAGGAGTGGCAGGAGTGGCAGGTGGGCGTCTAAGGGGTGGGCGTCTAAGGAATAGGAGGGGAAATGTCAGGAGGTGTAGGACTCACAGCTGCAGCAACATCATCAAGTTCATACGAAGAAGCCGAGTTTGTGGGCGAGGTTCCTAGACTGAAGATGTGGTCGCAGATGCTGTTGAAGAGGTGTTTAAAGAGGTGTTTGAGGGGATCGCAGAGGCACATTTTTGGTGACTGGGGAGTGATTGTTGGGAGAGAATGGGTGTGGTGGTGGGGGAGGGGATGAAGGAGTCTAGGAGGGTGGAAGAGAGGTTGGAGAGTGGAAGAAGTGGAAGCAAAAAGACTAACCGGCAGAAGATAGTAAGGCGTAGAATTAGATGCATAGTCACGACTATTCGTTTCCAGCATGCCGAAGGTTAGAGTGTCAAATTTAATGACTTCTTTCCATCTCCATTCTTCCCTCTTCGTATCCAAGCTCGTTTCATTGATATTATAATCAACCGCTTCCTACCTTGACATTCCAAAAATTCCATCAGCTTCCACTATATCTGCTTCTTCTTTCCCTCTCCATTTCTTTCTTCTTAACAAGCTCTAATTAAAAATCCCGGAATGCTTCTGGAGGAACCGCGCGTAAGTCTCGCTTTGTCGTATTTGTTCTTTCTCGCTTTCAAAGCCGCGACTATCGCGAACGAGGTCGTCGTCGCCGATAGGGAGATCTCTTTGCTTCGTGATGGAAAGTGAGGGATGGTTTGGGATAGTTGGAGTAATGCACAAGTATTCGAGTAGTTGCCAATCTGGGATGTGAGAGCGAAGGAAGGAGGTAAGTGTGGTCACCGAACTGCTCCTGATTTAGTGTAACAGGTCTTACTTCTTTTTCCAGAATTCGAAAGCGATAGTCTGTCATAATGCAGGATGAATTCGAGATTGGTATGTTTGTCCAAAGAAAGGAGGTAGAAGTGGTACTCATAATGGATATCCAGTTATGTGTAAATATGATCTTGCTTTTTGGCAGAGAATGTGTGAGAAGCGATTGGTGTTTGGGATAACATATGCAACAAAACATCTCAGAACCCGGGAACAAAGGCGAAAAGCTCAGGATCCCATCAACTTACACCGACTTCCCTAGTCAAAGGACTTTTGAAGTTTGCTCATTTGTCCCGATGATATATAACGAGCCGACGAGTGCCCAGGGCTCAAGCGTTGATGATTCCGTCCCTCTCTTCAGCAATACTACTCCGGAAAATCATCGGGCACTGCGATACAATCGGAACGGCTCAAATACTCGTCACCCATTTATCAAATCGGGTCTCCGAGGACAAAGATATCCATTGTCCAGATATGGTCCTCGGTTTGGTAGCTCCTACTGCAGTGGATGTACAATAGAGAAGGCCAGCCGAGGTTTCCCCGTTGGAGGGGTCTTCTGAAGCTTCGGACTTCATCTCTTTCATTTTCGATCTTGAACACTTCCCTTCCAGCGAGCATTGGCCGGACTATATACGGAGCCCGGTACGAGGGACTTGCAGTATATACATAACCATGGCCTTGGAAGTTGGAACCCATGCTGCCATTCCCATCATGGTTCCTAGCAAGACAACTATGACCATAACCAGAATTGCCATGGCAGTCCATCTGTCAAGGCGCAAGCAGCGCGAGCAAGTCAAGCGTGTTGCATGCTAAGTTGAGATGATGGGAAGTGCAGGATTGAAGTACCGCAACAGTGTATTCGGCCGCGAGGCTCACGACGAAGGCACCGAGATTGTCGAGATTGTCATCCCTGGCAGGAAACTGGCGATCAAGATGGCCAGAGCGCAAGAGCAGGCCAACCAGGTCACTACACCCAATCAACCCCTCGATGTATCTTCCACAGCCGCTGGCCGCTCGGGATCGTTGATCAGCGCGGTGCTTCGCATGAACGGTAGGTGCTTATCTTTCTTTGACATCTATCATTCATCACCCCTTTGAGAAAGAGAAGAAAGAGAAGGTACGCTATGAACGAATTTCTAGCGTGAACTCAGGTGGAGAATGGTATAAGAATACAATCGCTTGAGAGGATGGAAGTCTGCAGTCGGCATCAGGGACGTCAAGGATGGGATGAGTCTGACTGGTTTATTCAAACACTCGCAAGACACTGCAGTGCTCGGTAGACTGCAAGCACCTTCGTGGTTGATGTCGTCCACGTGCTGATGCGATGAGAATGGTCTTGGGGTTCTCAACGAGTCTCGAGCATGCTGCATACATCGGCAGCGACATGCTTGGTGTCCTAGCGGGTACAAAGACAAGCTCCAGCTAAGCAAGATATCTGAGGCACAGTGTATAGTCAGCCATAGTCTGCGTCGAGGGATGAAAGGTCTCTTCTCTGGTCTCAGACTTGTCTTACACAGGTTTCAATCTCGGACTCAGCCGTCTCAAGGCATCGCTCTGAGGGACATCATGTATGCTGGCCTTGTTCTATATTTTCAATGATACATCTCTAGGAGGATGGGTCTGTCTTGAGGGAAATTGGGATAGTGAATGTTGTTGGCCCGGACGACACCCTGCACACGGAAGCACAGACCAACCGCACAACAAGCTCGCTTTCACCACAATACTCGACTCTCACTCAGTCGACTGATCACTCTACTTCGCGTCAGTCAACCTCAGCATTCAGTCAACGCCATCCTTTACTTTCCTCAACTATCGCACAAGTACATCGAATTGCCCCTTATCTCGACGCGCACCAACACGCATCTTTATCCTCACATCATCGCCATCACCATGAACGATCACAGCTACCACGGAGGTCATCGCAGTATTACTCAGGGTGACTCTGCGTCTCACGGTTTCGACACCAGCTTCACCAACCCGGGCGCCAACAACATGCGCACTCAGGTCCCCGACCTCGCTGTAGCAAAGGTTTCATACCAATTCCACGACTTTATCAACCCTCAGCCCGGTGACCCTGACGCCCCTATCTGGGTTAAGGGTAGCATATCATCTCTGGATAGTCTCGACCTGACTATCAACAGTGGCGCCATTGTCCAGCGCAGTGTCGACGCCGGCCAGGAGTTTGCCACCTACACCCCCCTGGTAAACTCCATCAACCACGTATGCTTGCTACATGACCTTGTCCCCATCAGGGAACAAGATCTTGTCGAACTTCAGCGTCAGCAGTGGTTTGGCGCCTTTATGAAGCAGTTCATAAAAAGGTACCGCGCCGAGGCCTACGTCGACTATTCCAGCTTTGGTAGGACCGAGGTCCTTACCGGTGACCGCATGGTCCTTCTGTTGGAGGCCCTGGAGTTTGTGGGCAGACTCCCGAAGATCTTTCTCGGTGTGGTGGTTCACCAGCATGGCTCACAACCTTGGGTAATGCATTACCCCTGCCAGGTTCCCCAGAGCGAGAAGACTGCCTGGGTGCTTGTCGAGACCAGCCCTAACGGAGCCAGATACCATGGTTTCGGAGGTGCAGTTGCTGGAAAGCAAGTTGAGAGCGACCGTGAGGTGGAGGGATATGATGAAGATGTCTCCGACGAAGATGCCGAGGCTACCAAGGCACCCAAGGCAAATTCTCGCAAGACTGCTAGTCGTATCCTGGCTCTGCAGGCTCCCCTACCCGCTGGCACGTCTGTCGATGATATCATAGAGAAGTACCCCGAGCGTGTACACTACGTCAACATTCTGAAAGTCGGCCTGAAGTACAGCAACAAGACTATTTCAGAATCGTTGAAAACCCATGGTCTGAAGCTCTCCAGTGGTGTGGTGAAACGCATCAACGTGGCAATTGATTGGATTGAAAGCGAGTTCGCCATCGACAAGGACGCATTCCGAACCACCTATGATCGCGAACGAAGGGCTGCCGATATCCCGGCACGTGGAAAGGATGAGATTGAAGACGATGTTCTGGAGGCCAACAGGTCAAAGATAGCCAACGCTATGACCTGGGTCAAAACCGGCGGCCCTCGTCCTCTCCCTACTACCGTCACTGGCGCCACTGCTGCTTCTGGTCATGGCACTGTTCCATTCAAGGGCAATGCCAGCATCGCCTATGGCGCGGGCCTCTATGCCACCCCCCTTACTGGTCCATCCACTGGTCCTGTGGATCGTGGTTATGCTCATGGCTATGGCACCGGCCGATGATCTCCAAGACTATCAAATCGAACGGCAACGTCTCTAACCATACTCATTTCCATCGCGCTTTGCCTGTCTTGCACGATACCCAGCACAGTCCCAGAGGGTTTGGAGCCTTTTTGACTTTGCTTTTGCAACTTGGCCGCTGGCGCCTTGAGTGTGGCCTGTGTCGGGGGAGGCACCATCGCTTTCCCAAACACGTTCAATACCTTTGAGCAATACCGAATTTACGTTCATTGCTTTTCATGCACTAATAACGTCCCTCGGCCCCCGACTATTTGGAATCTTTGCGTCCTTTTCCTTTTCCTTTTCCTTTTGCGATTGCTTGCTAGGCGTTGGCCCTTTACATGGCGGGTAGCGTTTCTCAAAGATACCCCATTGCGAGTGCGATAACAATCAATTCTGTCTTTACCAAAGTATGTGCGTTGTGCTATGCGTTATACCACCTGAGTGCTGGCTTGTGCTCGACTGGAATAGTTTTTCTACTACTAAGCTGCTTCCCTCTTGTGATTACTTGATATGATCTCACGCCTTGACGCTTGCTGCAATCTAGTTTTATACTTGAAACAAGCGGCTATCAATCATGGCATAAAAGTCTCGGTTCTCACGCCACAGCTAGTAACTTGATAGTTGCTTACTCCAGCGTTATCGTAAAGCGTATGACCGTTGCTGTTGATTATATCGAAAGTGAGTTCGGTATTGATCAGGACTGCTTCCGCACCCTCCACGACCGCGAGCGCAAGGCTGCAGAGGTCGCAACCCGTGGCTGTTTCTGTGAGCACTCCTTCTCCTGAACAGAGGTTGGCAGCAAAGTTAACAGCTCGATCGCCTCCCGCAGATCGTTCAGACCAACAGCAGCTCACGAAAAGCATCCAGGTCACACTCGCTGCTTTGACAGAGTGCTGCCGCGCTGCAGAAGAAGCCATGGTCCCCCCCACTACCGTCTACGATCAGAAGACATACGACAATCGCCGCAGATCAGTATCAGTATCAGACTGCAGAGCACGCGCTTACAAGATAGATCCGCTCTACATGATGTATTTACAGATGGCCTTGTCAACTCACGTCCTCAAGTCATCATGACCACTTGAACAAACGATTAAACGTACCCATCGAATGCCTGCTGGTCTCGACGATCACTAGATTATACAGGAAAGACTCCCTTGATACTTGACCCCATTCTCCTACCTTTATATACCCCCAATATTTTCTCTCCCTCAGCATTGCCATCATCTTATCAGCAGGTGGTGGTGGCCCAGTGGTAGCGAGCGCGCGCCCAAACTCTTGTTTGGGAAACCCCCCACACTGAAGGTCATCGGTTCGATTCACGCCATCGAAGACAATGTTAGAGTCATGACACTCCAATCAGAAACGAAACTGGTCCGCTAGTTCCTTTCCACCTCCGAAAAGGGGCGTTTGTTTTGCTCGATGGCGTGACATTACCTTTATAGTGTTTGTAACTTTGTATGCTTTGCGTTTACTGAATTGGCAGGCTATTGATGTGTGTTGTTGTTTTTCCAGGTCATTAAGCCAGACCGCCATCAAAAAGGAGCAACAATAGTCTCACGCCAAAGAAGAGCCCTTAGCACACGAAAGCCTGGACTTCCACGGCAACTACGCTTAATAAGATCCTCTGGTCAAAAATGGGCTTGTTCTTGAACAGAACACCAGCGACCGCAACCATCAGCAGGGAGATCTTCAGCCTATAAACGCTTCAATCGGTGTCCCACAACCCACTGCTCGTCAAAACTCTTCCTCTGCTACCACTTAGCAGGCCCGCGACGAGGCTACTCATCACGCTGGGGCTGGGTCTTAGGAAGCCAACAAGTAAAGACGGAAACCCCTTCATGACCGCTATGTTCTACGCAAATCGACCGCCAAACTAGCAGGCAGCAAGTGAGGACGTTTACACATACAGAATTGTGTTGAACACGAGAAATTAGAGCTAGATTCGGAAAATAATAGGTGGTTTGTTATCGGGAAGTAGTAAACACAGAGTACGCACGCTATATAAACAGAGTGCATTATGTATCCAGGGTCATCCGATTGCACAGACGAAGAAGAATTGCATCGACATCCAAGTGCGCCTCGCGAGATAGAAGTCGGCTTTCACACTCAGTCATTTACACACTCAACTTCGCGCACATCTTTCTCTTCTCTCTTTTTGATTCTTGTCTTCCATCGACACTTCCTATAGTCCTTCAGACTCTAAAGGCTCAGGTCAACGAGTCAGATCGACAGGTTCGGGGACTTTGTCACCCCAAACTTGTACGCAGACATCCTGATCACCGGGACATTGCCTTGAATCACACTTTGAGACGAGGTTCTTTCGTTCAGCACACGACCGAGCCTTTCCCTCAGAAAAGAGATAAAGGCTGAACAGAGTACTATGTTATAACAAAGAGACAAAAGAAAAGATGGAAGATGAGAAAGAAGAACAAAGAGTGACAAAAGGTGACAAAGAAGAAAAAATGAGGGAAAAGAAAGGAAAAAGGGGTAAAGTTGCTCTCCAACATTTTTTGGGGAACGAATTTTATGTGGAGAGAAGCTCTCTTATTACTTGTATGGACGCTTCCATATCAGCATCTTAAATGTACCCAAGGCATAATGGTTCAATCTACTCTCGATGCATTGAGATGGCCGTGATCTTCAAGACTGCCGACAAGTAAGGAGCCTGTCTAGTCATCGAGAGAGGTGTAGGAAGAAGCTTTCGCACCTCTGCGGTCGGTAAAGGATGTTCCTTCTTGCCATTCGATCTATGGTAGCTCTTTAGAGTTGTGGAGAAGTGATGTGAAATTCGATGCAAGGTTATCGATGAGACAATCCTCGCTCATCTACCAGTCAAACTGACATTATTAAGCATTGGCTCTGCTTACAGCTACTTTGATGCTCGACCGCCTTCTTGTAGTTGCCTTCGCAACTAGACTTGCCCCTGCTTGTATCTCAGAGGTTCATGTGCCCCTAGAGAATAAGTTAGTATTATGATATAAGCACACGAGCGACGACCTCGTGTATCCGGCGTCTCTCGATCTCCAGCTTAGAACAGAACTTTCTCGCCTTCGGATCCGATCCATATATCCTGCTTGAGGGCCATGAGGTCACCTTAAACCTCTTACAGAAGTGTCTCCGGCAATGAACGAATACCTGCAAGCGTTGTGGTGGGTAGTTCGCATGTTTATTTGCCAGCGTGCGGACAGCGAAGACAATCACGTCAATCAGTATGGTACTGATTGGAAATATCCGTTCTGGAGATATGAGCTCGAACACCCTGCCGACACCATGGACGTTGGATATATCAAAACGCAGCTCAAACGCCAACCCCAAGTAATCACTGACGACATTTCGATCGCTAACGAAGTCGACATCCAACTACATGAACCATGGGAGGACGACATTCTATCTCAGTCAGATGAAGCCGCAACTATTCCAGTAGGGCCGGACACACAATAATCTGATGGATGTGGATCTGCAAGATTCGAATGAAGCAACACAATCAAGTTTCAACTTTGTCGGGAACAGAAGTTCATCTAGCTCTTAGGAGCAAAGCCTCTTGGTTGTGGTTATGGTTCAGTAAGCAACTCTTTCCTCGAGTAGGTGATCATGTCTTCTTTTGAGCATGCAATCGTGTAACATCATAAGTTGGTTTATAGTAGTCAAGGGATGGGCTTGTCGTAGCGGGAGCAGCATAGGTGCAGCGATCGAGTAGGTCCTGTCGCGAGCAGAAGTTCAGCGCTTCCAGGAGGTCCCTAAGGTCTCACCGTTTACGGCAATTGCAATCGCCATGAACGCTATTTGCCCAGCGTCCTGCTACACAAAGGCTCTCGATACGGTCCAATTCTCGAGCCTCATCGATTCTCGACCTCCTGAAACAATTTTGGCTTGGCGGAGGCGGCTCCGGGACGAGTGAGGAGCAATACTGTACTCTCAAAGAGAGCCATGCAAACACTTCACTTGAATTTAAGTCTGTTGACTCGACATCGCGCATCGAGTCCGCTTTCACAACCACACACAAAAAGCCTACCAATTTTACAACCATCTTCTATTCTCCTACGCTCAACATCACCGCCAACAGTACGACCACGCAACACCCACAAAATGTCCAACCTGAACAGTGGCAACGTCTTCATGGCGTTTGAGAACTTTCTCGCCTTGGGATCGGATCCTTACATCGTGCTTCAGGGCCACGAAGCGACTTTGAACCTCCTACAGAAGTGTCTCCTGTCAGGAGCCAAAGTACAGCGCTTCCAGGAGGTCTCGGAGCTCTCGCCGTTCACCCCGATCGCAACTGCGCTGAACGCTGTTCGCTCAGCACTGCAGATCGCCGTCATGACTGAAGAAGTTCTCTATCGCTTAAGCCTGGAGCCATGGTTCTCGGTCCTGGTCGAAGTATACCGCCAACAAAACAAGATCGACTCCCTACTAAGTATCGAAAAGATACTCTCAGGGCACATCTGTTGCTTGGACGTACACAGCAGCTTTCTGCTGGTCAAGGCGGTTCAAATCTCATACAATTTGCCGGACCTCGACTTGGGCATTATCCAGCTCAAAGACAACATGACAAGCGCATTTGTCTTCGGACAAGATGGGCTCCATGATGCTCCTACCGCATGGCTCCTCGCTGAAGGGGCACCGGGCACCCTTGTCTTCCATGGCATTGGCCCTGCTCCAGAACAGCAGGTGGAGGTCGTCGAACTGGAGACGGATCAAGAAGGCGATAGTGAGGAAGACAGTCCGGAGCGTACAAGCCCTGCCGCAAGCTCTACGCCGCGCAAGACAGCAACCCGCATCATTGCGCTACAGACTCCGCTTCCTGGAGATCTATCAGCAAAAGACATCATCACAAACCATCCCCGAAGTCTGCACTATATAAACCTGCTCAAGGTGTGCCTAGACTACGACAACAACGAGGTCTTCAAGATCTTAGAAAAGCTTCCAATGCTCCACCAAACAAAGGCCGGAAAGGAAATGGAGATGAAGAAGGCATCAGGAGTTGTCAAACGGCTCAAAGTGGCCATCGAGTGGCTAGAGAAGCTGTTCGAACTCACCAAGGGAGCTTTGAGGGGAACCTACGACCAAGCCAGGGTCGCCAACGGTCGTAAAGTAAGATCAAACAAGGAGGCCGAAGAGGTCAGTGATGCGGCCGAGGGTACCCTGATCGTTGCCATCATGGTATGGATCAAACAGGGTGGCCCCATGCCTGCCGGACTTACCGCTAGTGCTCATCAGCCTACTAGCACTGTCGCCGCCCCTGCAGCAACAGGTGATGCACCTAAATCTCCTATTTCACGCAACGCTACCCCTGCACGTCCCGCTCTCCCTCCTCAACCCTCTGCTGAGCCGCTTTCAATCAGCTACAACGCAGATGCTGCCGCCGAGGCTGACGCTCTCGCCATCTTCACACGCCAACCACGCCTCTACTACAACGATGATTACAACCACCAGTAGAGAGCGCTCCGAGTCCCTCGCCCGGGCGCCCCTGCCCCTCATCTCTTCCATCAGCATCGACCGCGATAGAGCAACACTGCCATAGAGCACCATCTTCACATCCTCCATCGTCACATCCTCCATCGTCACATCCACCAAGAGCAGCTACACCACCAAGAAGTATCTTCTTCGCCCGCTTTCTACGCAGCCCATCACCCCAGCGACATAAGGAGAAGGAAAGACCTTGCTCCACAGCTCTACAAATCAATACCTCCAAACCAACAAAACCAGGATGCTACGAGCAACATTCAACCTTTCAGCAACCTTCTGAGGCAATACATTGGCCTTTCTGGTTTTTCGGTTTTTGAGGGGAAGCAGCTCTGCACAACAGATGCATTATGAGCAGGAGTTTTTCTTGGTTTTTTGGTTTTCTTTATTTCTTTGTTTCTTTTGTTTCTTTTGGTTTTTTTCTTTTCTTTGTTTCCTTTATTTCTTTTGGCTTTTTCAGGGTCGCGCGAGCCTCCGCACATTGTTGCGTCGAGCAGGAGTTTTTTGCGTTTTTTTGCGTTTCATGGCTTTTCGATACAAGTACCCGCTACGTGCGAGGGAAGTCAATGGTTTAAATTCTGCCGAATGCTTGTGTGCTATGTTTGGGACTTTGAGCCTTTGAGGGAGGTGTGTGATGTGCTTTTCTCGATGTACTGTGAGGCGTTGTAGTATGTGCTTAAGCAGAAAGTGCTGATGTGCAGAGATCACGTTATAGTGCTGCTGAGACGTTTGGTTTGGAGAGATATCCTGGGCAGTTGCCATGGTGCTGGCGAAAGGTATTCTAGCACTCCTACGTCTATCTGCTGTGAAAGAATTATCTGACCATGATAGCAATGTCACCTCTAGGCCTATTATCTCATGGTTGTGGTCTTTGCCCATAACGAGGAGAGACACGACCAAACGCATCTCTCGGATTCCGCTCGCTCGCTTTCTTGATCTGCTGTATATCTACCGTCTTTCGTTGATGTACCTACTCCTCTTTGCCATTTGAGATCGAGCAAGCCGATCAAGAAACATGCGACAGTCAAGTCGGCGTGGAGTCGCGGACGACGCAGATGAGGTTGATACTCGAGAGCAAGGGGCTTGGAGGCCACCGGAGTTAAGAGGGTTGGAAGCAAACAAAATGGAGGGATGGCAGGGTAGTATTGGCAACAAGGGACAATGAGGAGAGATCCTTGTTCCAGGAGTCGGCGAGCGAGGCTCAGTGAGCTCTTGTGAATACGAGAGGGGTGAAGGTTGGGGATACGGAGGCAATGCAGCGTCGATTGTGTAGTAAAGAACGGGGAGGACGGGTAGTTTGTAAGAGATGGTTGAAAAGGCACCCGAGCTGTGATCTTGATGGAGCCCGAATTATGGCATCGGTAGTAGGACTCTTGTGTATATCACCTACAGTTTCCACTCTCTACTCTGCACAAACTTCTGTTTGTCCAGAGTCCTCCACCCCTTCTCTCCTTCCTCTAATCCATTCCTCTTGCCCTTAGGCACATCCCTCCACTCGAACATCTTCGTGTACTCTGTGCTCTTCCCTTCGACAACATCGACGACATGTTTTCCTAGCACAGGCAAGAACTTGAACCCATGTCCACTACCTCCACTCGCGACCACTAAGCCTGGCTGCCCAGGAACGTGAGAGATCAAGAACGAATTATCTACACTGTCTGTATACCAACACAGACGTCCACGTTGCAACTCCAAGTCAAGCAGGTCGGGCATGTTTTCCGCGCAAAAGGCTTTCACGACATTGAAAGCACGTTCAGGTACTTCCTCAATGTCAGTCTTCGGGTAAGAGATTTTGGTGTCGCCAGAAGAAGCAGGAAAGGCATAGTTCGTCCACTTGGCACCACGGAAACCGAATTTGATCACTCCTTCTGGTGTACGTGGAAAGCCGTAAAGACCACCTGGGTTCTCGGAGGCGGCATCATATCCGCCCATATTCCAGGACCATACCGGGAAATTTTCTGGTGCGTATTTGTCCCAGAGATCTGGACGGGAAGGGGGAAGGTTTATTGTTAGAACTGTGCCTGCTGTAGTTTCGAGCAAGGACTGTGAGGTTGGGAGAAGAGAGGGTGTCCACCCTCCTGTTGCTACGATCACCAATGCTGCCTGATGGGTTATGCCATCTGCGGTTCTGATGCCGGCTATTTTGGTGGAGGCGTTGAGGAAGGCGGTGAAAGTGCCGATGGAGGGACCGAGATGGAGGTGGACACCAGCGTGACGGCAGAGGTGGAGAGCGTAGGTACAGGCTTTTGAGGCGAGAGTGTAGCCAGCTGTCATGTCTAGCATGCCGTCTGTCTTCAGCCCACGGCTTGCGCGATTGAAAGGGTCGAACTTTGAAGCTGGAATGCCGGATTGAGTGGCCTCTTGTGTCCGTTGCTGGTTTGTGATGCGATATTGTGTGTGTTTGATCTCCTTTGGAAAACTGTTCTGTGTATCGACTTCATGTTGGCCGAAAGACTCCTCGATGCGCAAGAAACCACACCTGTCCCAAAGTTTCTCTGTACCTTTCAAGGCTTCGGGAAGGTTTTTGTCAGAGGCCATGTCTAGGTTCCATTTCTCCCATTCTCGCATTGCTTCGAAAGCCATGCGTTGATAGAGTTCTTGGCCTCCATAGGATGCTCGAAGGATCTTGTTCTCATCTGCCGATGCACCATCGCTGCCGGCAGCAAAAGAATAATTTGTAGACAGGAAGTCTTGTTTGTCAAATAGATGAATGTTCGTATAGCCAGCGCGGGCAAGATGAAGGGCACTGGACAGGCCAAAAACCCCGGCGCCAACGATAATGATGGATTCGTCTCTCTTGGGTCCAGGCATGGTATGCGTCTATCGAGACTTTCGTTTGAGGTAACTTAGCTGGTGGACAGTTCTTGAAGGATGTTCAAAGAGGTACTGTAAGTTCGGCCTCCCAGATAGGCGTGCGTGATGTTGGCCGATAAGCACGAATGACGTGCCGCATCCTTCGGGCGGAATGATCGTTATGCCATATCACGCTCCAACGCAAGCTATATGAGCAAAGGGTAAGCAGCTGTCAAGCGAGACTGACCATACCAAGTAAATCTCTCTAGAGTTATTGTATAGTATGTCAGTATCATCTGATGATTGCTTAGATGGCACTTTCATGGCCACCTAAGTTCTTTTGGCAATGCATAAGGCGTCAAGGAAAGCATTCTCGTAACGAGATCATATATATATTGCCCTGATATTGACTTGCTGACGCGTCTTGCTCTGATGGCGTGCAGGGCGATCTGACATTCCAATGTCTTGCGGCAAGCTCGACCCGGAGGCTCATCTTGAGCAAGAAGGTTGCCGTTTTGGGAACGCTTAGAAGCCGAGGGAGGCAGTTTGACGCGCGGTCGACAGCAGAGCTGATAAAGAGCAGTTGAAGGCGTGCCTATTGAACAGCGCTTGGCAAAAGATTGCGTGCTGTAGAAGCTTGGAGCGTTCTAGAAAAGCTGGCTAATGTTCGCTATGAGATTGTCGACATGCCAAGCCGGAGTCATGACCACTGTTTTGCGAGCTTCCAGGTTTTTTGACTTCTTCCAACTCGATTCCAAGGGCGCCGAGACAAAAGGCGCTCGCGAGCCGGTGGGCGATCCGTTCAAATCCGTACCCAAGACGTCAGTCCTCCCAATGGTAACGTGAGGGGCACGCGGGTGCGTAACTCAAGTCGCGAAAGCAGGAAAAAATAGCTATCAAGGCCTCCGTCAACCCTCGTCAATGGGTTAGGTAGTAATCAATCCTCCTTCTGTCTTTGCATCCCTTTTCCTTCCTTCCCTAGAGCAAGACTCGGGAAGTTTTCCGTGCTATTCTTTGCATATATATACGCGTCCTTTATACCCAACGCCAACAAGGGCTGGACCCCTCGCACCTTGACGGTCGCGCATTGGCAAATCAGATGACGGTCCAAGACGAAGACCTCGAACGGCGTCGATACAAGGCGCCGTACAGCAACCACCGACCTATACCAACCATTCAAAAGTACCAGCAAGAGAAGGAGAAACGGCAAGCAAAGGCTGGCGCTGGCGATGGCTACCCACCACCAAAAGGGCAAGAGGGGGAGCAGGAGGATACGGATACCGCGAATCGATACCTATACTCGAGAGAGCATAGCGATGTCGACTCGGACAACTCGGACCTCGACAACCCTGCCCACGAGAAAAAGGACCGCACCCAGCACTTCAAGAAGAAGCTTGTCGGTGGTGGCGCCTATGACCCTTCAGACTTGATGAACGACACATCCGAAGCTCCCATCCAAGACCAAGATCCCAAGCAACGACGCAAAGCTTTGGGTAAAAGACAACGTAAAGGAGAGCGCGCCTACCGAGAGGTCACCGACCCAGTCACCCATCTTCCCGTACGCATTCACGACTTGCAGCCTGGAGACTTGAAGAGAGTACCTGAGAATCTGGGGCCACCTGGCTCCGAGTCAAGGTCGGCAACAGGCTTGCAAAACAAAAGAAAGACCGATGACATGCTGGCTGAGGAAACAGAAGAAAGTGGACGACATCACGCCGCGCTCGAGAATCTCTTCCCGCCACCAGACTTTGACGAGATTAAGAATCGGCTGAACAAGATTCAAAAGCTAGGAATCACAATTGGTGTCGTCGCCGTCTTTGTCGCCATTGGAGCTTACAAGGCTATGGGGGCTTTCTTCTTTGCGCGGAATGATGCTCGCCCTGGCGTTTCGTGGTCATTCCTTTGGCCGTACATCTCCAGTGGCTTTGGTACCATCTCGCTACTCGCTCTTACGGTGGCTGTCATATTCTGGATTCAGGAATGGACCGATAGACAAGTCAATAGGCTGTGGGAGGAAGAGATCTGGCACGCCGATAAGCACACCGCGAAGGATCACGACGGTAAAGAAGAGACGACTCAATGGCTCAACAACATCCTGACTTCGCTTTGGCCGCTTGTGAATCCCGACCTTTTTGTTTCGCTAGCAGACACTGTCGAGGATGTCATGCAGGCTTCGCTTCCGTCAGTTGTCCGCATGGTCAGCATTGAGGATATCGGTCAGGGTAGCGAATCTATGCGCATCCTGGGTGTCAGATGGCTACCCACCGGTGCTGCTGCCCGTTCGGTCGGCGCAGATGGAAAACTCAGCTCAAGGCCGCAGGAAGAACAGCACAACGATCGCAGTGTACCTGGTGAATGGCAGGTCGACGAAAACGCATCTCCCGAGCAGGCCCAGAATCAGGATCAAACTTTGGACAACGCTCAAGGACCCAAGAAGAACCGAGAACAAGAAGAATCGGATGACAAGCAGATCGCCGAAGGCATGGAAGCAGAGGAGGGCGACTTCATCAACATTGAAGTTGCATTCGCCTACCGAACTCGTTCTACCTCGAAGAAGTTCAAGGATCGAGCGAAGCATGCGCACTTGTACATCTCTTTCTACTTGCCCGGCAACATCAAGATTCCCGTATATGTCGACTTGCGAGGTTTCGTTGGCATCATGCGTTGTAGGTTGCAGCTCACGCCGGACCCGCCGTTCTTCGCTCTTTGCACCTTCACTCTTCTTGGACAGCCCAACGTCGACGTTGCTTGTACGCCTTTGACAAGAAAAGGTCTGAATATCATGAATCTGCCAGTCATATCGCATTTCGTCCAGACTGCGGTTGATGCTGCTGTGGCTGAATATGTCGCTCCCAAGAGCATGACCATCAACCTTCAAGACATGATTGCTGGTGAGGATTTCAAAAAGGATACCAGAGCTCGAGGTGTGATTGTCGCCAAGATCAAGCGCGCTTTCGATTTCAAGGAAGGAGATCCTGCCATTCCTATGATCAGAGAAGGCTCGGCTGACCCGTACGTTTCGGTCGGATGGGCCAAGTTCGTCAAGCCATTGTGGTCGACTCGTGTCATTCTTTCTGAGATGAACCCGCATTGGGAGGAGACTGCGTTCATCCTGGTCACACCTGATGAGCTGAACGTGGATGAAAGACTCCGCGTACAGCTTTGGGATTCTGATCGCTTTACTGCAGATGATGATCTTGGTCGCATTGAAATGGACCTTAAGGAGTTGATACGCAACAAGGAAACCAGAGGCAGGATGTCCGACCGTGTTGACGGATTTAAGGCTCTGCATGCTGGTGAAGGTCTCCCGGGAAAACTCGAATGGAGCGTTGGCTACTTCCCCAAGGCCCACATTGTCGAGGAGCAGCTCAAGCGACAAACCGAGGAACCCGAAATCAGATCCAGGGACGCACTGGAAAAGATGGTCGAAGAATCTGCCAACCGAAAGCTTCGTGAAGCCAAAAAGGACGAAAGCAGAGAGACGGAACAGCTCAAGCTACAACAGTACAAGGAAGTGGAGGACGCGATGATCATCTCCGCACCACCACTACACGACTACCCAAGCGGTATCCTGGCTATTCAAATCCATGAAGCTACCGGACTGGAAGTACGTGCTCACCATAACGCCGCTCGCTACAATGACGACCCAGAGCCAAGCGGTTTCGAAGAGCAGGGCGATGAACTCCCATCCTGCTACTGCAACATCATTCTCAACCACCAAAAGATCTACCGAACACGAGTCAAGCCCAAGAACGCAAAACCCTTCTTCAACGCAGGCACCGAGCGCTTCGTTCGTGACTGGAGAACCGCCGAAGTCTATGTCACCGTCCGAGACGCTCGCGTCCACGAAGACGATCCAGTCATGGGAATCGTCCGACTTCCTCTAATCGATATAATGAAGAAGCGCTCGCAGGTCAACAACACATACCCCCTCTACGGCGGTGTTGGCTATGGCCGCATCCGTATCAGCATGATCTTCCGCAGTGTTGAAAGTCAATTGCCCAAGGAACTACTTGGTTGGGATTGGGGCACGCTTGTCGTCGACCCACGCATCACCTCCTCCACCTCTTTCCCTTCTGACCTTCAATCCTGCCGCTTGAAGATCCAAACTGCGATTACAGTGGCGCATATGAAAGCGCACAAAGATGAGCATGCATGGGCTAGTCGGCATAACAATGGCATTCATCTAGGCGTCCGCCGCCGCTACGCCAGTTGCCTCATCATCCAATTCCGCAAAGATGCCTCTCTGCGCGATAAAACCGCCGCTTTTGCCGTGCTTTGGCTCTGCGAGATCCCCGACAACGAAGACGTTTCTTTGTCTCTGCCAGTCTGGAAAGGCGACTTGAAACGCGCTACGACATGTAAATTGGACTCCTATGGCGACAAAATGGGCGAAATAAACATCAAGCTCAAATTCTGCAGAGGCTTGAGCAGATATCATAAACGACTGGCCAAACACGATAAACACCTCGCCGACGTCATGGAAGTGGTGGAAACGGCAAGATTCCAAATGACCAACAGTGAAGCCGATGACCCCGGCGCCGTCAAGAACAAAAATGCCAAAAATGGGGACGGCAAGGCTAGAGGCCTTCAAGACTCCACAGGCGCAAACAACGGCAGTTGCCCGCACGCCGAAGGCGACAGTTCCGACCACTCTTCCTCCTCTGACTCTTCCTCCTCCGGCTCCGACTCGTCCTCCACAACCACGGAATCCCTCTCCCACCGCGAAAGAATTAAACGAAAACTATCCCACCACCGCCACTCCAGTATTTCGAAACTCACCACTGGCACCTCTGAAGACAAGACACAACGAGGGGAAAATGGAAGTAGAAATGTGGTGGACTCGTATCATGAGTACAGGGAACACAGTAAACAGATCAATAGGAGGCATAGAGGTGTCATGCAGTTCAAAAGTGCGAGGACCATGTGGTGGATGAAGCACAAGGCTGAGCATTTGCAAGATAAAGTGCAGGGGATTTTCGAACATCATGAGAGAGCTACGGGGATAGAGAGTGAGGCGTAGGGAAAGGGAGAGGAAGTGGAGGGTGATGGTAGGGGTGGAGATGGCGGTGGAGAAGAAGGAAGAAGGAAGAAGGAAGAAAATGCTTTATACGATATATGACTTGAAAAGAAACCAAAAAGCTTAATAATGTAATTTCTTTCTCAACTGATCCTCGGAAGGTTGTGTCCTCTTTGATCAACATGTGGTGCCGAATATGCCAACATCCCCATCTCATCTTTCTCCTAATTATACCTTTCTTGTCCACCAAACCGAGGTGAATTGTCTTGGTCTTGGATACATTCGTTAATTACCCATCTTGCTCTAGACTCCTACAGGCCCTTAAAAGGGCATTTTCATCTCCCTTCCTTTTGCATCTCAAGTCAAGCCCGGGCATCATCGATCAGATCGAGTTCGTTTTGCCTTCAATATTCCTTTACAACTCATCCTGAAGATCCCGCAGATCGCAGTGCATACTCGGTCCTCGGGCTTTAGACTGGGCTAGATCAAAAAGAGGTATATACGCTATTGGGCAGTCCTCCATGCATCTCGACTGGCTGCCGCTGCCCGCCGGCTACTACGCGACATGCGGCGGGGGATCTACCTTTCCACCCCTTTACAGCGAATCCGCTCGTTGTTTTCCTTTTCTTCGGCAAGGTCAAGTAGAAAAGGTGTCTCGAACAAAGAACTCCATCTCGATTGTCCAAGAAGTTGCGTCCCCAAAATCCAACTTTCCATCACACATCACACATACAAGCTTGATATGCCCTCAACATCCCTGCTCAAACCCCCCAACTCCGTCCCAATCGACATTCCTCCCAAATCAAGCGCCAGCCTCATCCTTCAAAACCTCATCCCAATCCTTATCAGGACACTCCCCAAACATCTCCACCTCAGGCTGGATATTATACTTGTTGATCGAATACTCCACCGGATCCATTTCCAAATAATGCTTCAAATTCCCAGTACTCTCCACATATCTCTGCAAAGATTTATCTTTCAATTCGACCACGCCGTTGTTCTTTGTGATTGTTTGTGGCTTCTTGTCGAGTTGGCGGAGGAAGAAATACTTGGTATATCCGCATTGGCGATCTGTGCGGTGGTCTGGGTGGAGGGAGAAGATTGTGCGTTTGGCTATCCAGTTCATGAAATCTTTGGGGGTGTAGTGTGTGTTTGCGATGCCGTTGAGGTAGCGGGTCCAGTGTTGCAGTGCTCTTGCGATGGCGATTTGGTAGATTTGCTGGATGCCTGTTTGAGGATCGATTTCTTTCTTTGTGGAAGGGTCTTTGTTGAAGTAGTCGTTTATACCGTCGTCGTTGGCAATGAATTTGGGGTTTTCCTTGACCATGGAAGATTCGTCGCCGTTTTTGAAGACATAGGTTACACGGATACGGTCATGGTTGGCCGGTTTGTTACATTCCAGCATTTGCCAGAGACGAAGCAGGACGACGAGTGCGCTATGAGTAGGCAGCGGGAAGTCTTTTTCTTCACGTTCCTCCTGCGAGGGAAACGATGGATTGGTGAGGATGATCTCAAAGTTTATTTGTTGGCGACATGCGGGTACTGCTGCGCGAGACTCACGTATGAAAGTTGTGAGTCTGGCTGGGTGTGGGTTCTCTGGATCATAGAAGATTTGGAAAAAGTCTCGTACGATGGCCAAGAAGTCACGCCATGGTTGCTCGGCTCCAGCAGGCAATACACCTTTGGGGACACGCCCCCAGACTTCGCCAGGGATGAAGAGGTTTGAGTATCGCCAATAAGTGATCGAGGCGGCTGGCCCTTGGTCCACAATGAACTGGGGCACTTGATGGGAGCTCCTTAACGTGAGGTCTAGTGGTGAGGTTTTGGCGACCATCTCTTCGAGAGCGCGTAATGTGATCGAGTCACTCAGAGGTTCATCATTCTCCAAGATTTTCTTTTCGAATACCTGCACGTCCAATTCCTGCACGTCGATTTCCATGGCGTCCGGATGTGCAGCGGGAGTCGTGCCGGATGAAGGAGGCCTAATGGCAGCGGGATGGACTGGTCCAGGGGTTATCGACTTCCTCGCCGCTGTCTTTTTCAGTAGACCTGGCCCAGGAGGTGCCGATTTCCTCGCAGTCATCTTTGTCCGTGGAGCTATCTTTATTGGTGGAGCTGGTCTCCCCTCAGGCGAAGGCTCATCGAATAAAGAATTAGGCTCGGATGAAGATGAAGATGAGGATGAAGATGGGGCTGGCGACGAAGACCCAGAAGACACCTCCATCCCCATATCCCTTCTGTCACCTTTCCCCATTCTGTGTCCTCTTGCTTTATCCTCTTCCGTGTAGGGTTTTCCTTTTGGAGCCATTTTTCTTGCAGCTCTTGAAGGTGGCTTTGGCGGCTTTGGCTTCTTTACTTTCTTTGCCTTTTTGGCTGGTGGTGGGCCATCGTTGCCTGCCGGGTCTTGGCTATGTGGACGTTTTCTTTCGTCAGTCATGATGTCTACTATTTTGCTGGAAACATATTGCCGAGTAGAGTGGACGTCAAGATGAGTGCTTTATGTTGATGGTTGACAATGGGTACAAAGAAGTGGTGAGTTCGCCGGATCCGGACGTGAAGTCGTAGAAGGTAATCTAAGGGAAAATCGACTCATGGCAAACGGCGCATTGTCAATTCCATCGAGAGATAGCATGATTCGATGGAACAAGACAGATAAGTGCTGCTTGCGGTCGGTGGTAGAAGTCAACAAAGAAAAGTCGAAAGGTAATGATGTGGCCTCGACATCTCTCAACCACAACTCGAGAACAAAGGGAAGCTACGACTCTCAAGCATGCATGCACTCTTTTCAAGTTGGCTCGATGAGAACAAGGAGACCCCACGCCCCTCATCATACCTGCCTAACAATCGCTCCTGTGCTCAAGCTAAAAACTATTGCAACGAGTAGGATTCGGAACCCACAATCTCCTCATCATTACAACACATTTCTCGCTCCGCAGTCCAGCCCGTCAGCAATCAGGCTCAGGCCAGGTAGATTCGGGCGAAGATCACGACGACTAGACCATCGTTAGTTTGAGGGTTGGAAGTTTGATAATCTAAAAAATTGAGACGTGGAGAGATGTGGTATGGAGAAGAGTCGAGGAAGCCGCGTAGCGAAATTGCGGTTGCCGGAGTTACGAAATGCGTTGTCTGTTTTCCGTCAGTTGTTTTGGATTGGGAAGTTGTGCCTTCAGACTTACCTCGTTTGACGGCGAGGATGAGATGGTCAGACGGGATTGTCCTGTGGTCGAATTGTACTGCGCTCATCTGGACTTGAAGCAGCAGCGATGGTATGAACCGAACTATTGAGAACACTGTATAAGACAAAAGCATAGTTATAGACAATTCTTTGGCATTGATCCATTAAGGTGAAAATGATTGACAGATAATAAATTCCACCAAAACTCCCCAAAATATGTGATCCCATTGAAAAAAACAAAAAGACTCCAAGATATGCACCGTCTCCCTTTTTCTTTCCTCCTTCTACATGTTGGCCAGTTCAAAGTCAATTTGCTGGTCGAGGAAAGCTCTCTTTTGAGGGTCAAGCTGGACCTGTAGTCTCTGCTCTGTGAGTACCTTGAGTTGCTTCTTTGTCACGTTGTCCAAGTCAACTTCTCTCAAGCAGTCTCTGACGGCATCAACGATTTGACCATCGGTGACTCCTTGGGTTTGGAAGCCAGGTAGGCCGAATGTGCTGGCCGGACGAGATGCGGTCTGCGAAAGCGGGCTGCGAGAACGAGGAGGGAAGCCGGCAGAGGGGGGTGGCGAGAGCTTGGGTGCAAGCAGGTCGGGTTGAGACGACAGGTATTGGCCGCTTGGGTTGCGGGTGAGGTGTGGTGAGGCATCGCTCATGTTGCCCATGGACATGAGGCGAGAGTTCTCGTTGGCACCAGGCATAGCGTCTGTGAAGCGAGAGTAGCTCGACATACGGTTGTATGCGTTGTAGGGGCCAGGAGATTGGGTAGGAGGGCGGTAGGGCATGTTGTTGTTGGGAAGACCAGTGAGGATGGTGGAGGCCGGGTGAACAGACGAGTAGACTGAGCGAATTTCATCCATCTCGTAACCACCGTTATCCTGGAAAGGCGAGAAGCCCATCTCCTTCTCCTGTGCAACCATACCACGACGACCAGGAAGTTGGTTGACATAGGCATAGTCGTCCCAGCGTTGGAGAGGAATGCTGCGAGGGTCGAACGTTTCGGCATCTACAGCAATGACTTGCTTGGTACCTGTCTCTCCGATTACAACACGAGTGTTACCCCATGAGAAATCATCCTGCTTCCAGAAAGAGTAGACAGGCAAGACAAACGAGTAGAGGGGGTAGGCAGCCAGGTAGCAGATCATCCATCCAATGTGCTGCCATTGTCTCTTCGCAATGAAAATAATTGCTTGCAGACCGTACACACCAGCCAACATAATGATGGAAATCAGAGGGAACTGACCACCAGTGGATGCGGTGACGATGAGGTAGACTAGGTATACGACAGTGGCGGGAAGGATGACAGTACCGAACAGATCGATGAACACGACGAAGCGCATGGAGAAACAACAGAAACCACACATGTCCTTGATGAGCATGAGTTCAGCCAAGTTGTGAATGGTCGAGTTAATCCAGCGACGTCTCTGAGAGAGAAGAATACTCCAAGTCTCAGGAGCAGCAGTTTGAGCGTATGCATCGGGAATAAACTTGAAAGACATTGTGGGGAAGTTCTTGGTCATCAACGTGGTCAACCAACGATCTTCACCAAGAGACAACAAGTTCTTCTTGTGCAGGGTGTCAACGTTGCAGTCACTGTACTCTTCGATGACGGCATCGGCGATAATAAGAGGTTTGCCCTTATCTGCTGTTCGGAGACGGTACATGGTGAAACTAGAACGATGTTAGCAATGCAAGAGCATTGTGTAGCGTGTGCATATAACTCACCATCCAGGAAGACAGGTGACACTGCCGAACAAACTCTCGAAGGCCTTTGACAAGTGATGGGAAATGTAGTACTCGTAAACCTGAATCATGGTAGTCCAAGATTGTTCTTCGTTTTCCAGACTGGTTTCACCGCAGATACCGGCGATCTTGGAATCGTTGGTACAAGCGGCAACGAGGCGAGTAAGAGCGTCTTCCTTGACCAGAGTATCGGCATCGACCATGAGCAGGTATTCGTAGAGTTCAGGATCCACACCAATAACGTTGTTGATTTGATGGAACATCTCCAGCTCGAGCGGCGACATAGGAGAGCGGTGGTGGACTCTGTTGAGGAAGCTCATGAGCAAAATTTGAGAGTCACGCTTACCACGGTTACCAGGTTTGGCCTTGACTTGTTCAGACTCTTTGCCGCACTTGACGACAACGATGTATGGGACGACGTTGCCTTCAAATTCATACAGACCAGAGTAGACCTTGCCGTAGTTCAGTTGTTCGGCACCAGCACCAATAGACTTGAATGGGAGAGCAGGAGGATCGATCTTGGGATCGACACCGAGAATATCCAGAACGATCTTGGGTGTTGGGCGGTCGTTACCCCCTCCAACAATCATGCCGTCGCAAATAACACAAATGAGCTTTCTTTTATTGTCGTATGCCAATGACGTGAGCGAATCGAGACCCTTTCTAAGGTGATCCTCACCCTCAGTATAGGCAGGTACTTGACAGATGACGAATTTGTCTTGCGGTGCTGGTCGAGGCTTGGAACCAAACTGAAGGGCAGCCAGGAACTTGACCACAATGACGGTACAGAGGATGATGGTGAAACTCAACAAGATGTAGTTGTTTACCTGGCAGCGGGCAGACTTTCTGAAATCGACCTTTCCAGCATAGAACATATTGTCCAAGCAGTTGGTGATTGCGGACTGTTGGGTCACGTTGCCACCAAACTTTTCGTTGAATTCTTTCTTGATATTGAGACCAGGATTGCTCTGAACCATGGATGAGAATGTATCGGGGAAGAACTTGTAAGTGTCGAGGTTGTTCATCAAATCCAGAGTATGGAAGTAATCAGTCATATCGTAGAGCTTGTTGTCCATGGTGAACCAATAGTGATTGAGGTCTTGGCCGTCGCTTTTGATTTTGCTCTGCTTGACAACTAGATCACCCTTGTAGAACTCCTTCATCTTAGGCAAGAAATCATCTCTGTACCAGTTGATGCTGTTCAGTTTCGAATCCGTATCGGGGGCGGCGACAGGGCCTGAACTGTGTGTGGCTTGGGGGTATTCCAAAGTCGTGTTTGAGGTAAGTGAAATGGTTGATGAAGATCCTACCAATCCGGGACAAGCGACGGTAAGAGGAGGAACAATGTATTCGCTGACATCAGTGCCACCAAAAGGCTCCATGTTAGTAGTAGTCGTGGTAGTGGTGGAGTCACTGTGCTGGGTCTTGTGGAATTTGGTAAGATCGTAGACATGACCGCGGAAACTGACATAGTAGTCATTGGATGCCGCGTGGTAGCCGACTTCCTTAGCATTCCAAGCTTTGTCGAAGTTCGGGCAAAGTAGACGACCAAATGCGACGATGTAGAAAACGACGACGGCGTTGATGATGAAGATGATGATCATGAGGGCAAACTTCTCTCTCCACGCTTGACGAACGTCAGGTCTCTTCATTCGACCAAGGTAACGAAGAGCGAACGAGGGAATGTAGAAGGTCAAAGCCCATACAGCCCAAATCCAAGCCTTGCGACTGAAGGTGATGGGAACCTCGGTGACAACTTTGGCGTCACCATCTTCAATCTCGCCATAGTAGGTCACATCACCATACTTGTCGTCACCCTTAGTACCAAGACCGTAGTCTCCAGGGCGGCCTTGCTGAGTTGGTGCTTTTGAAGGCGCAATTGATTTAGCTCCGAGTTGACTTCTGCTCGCGAAACTCTGGTTGCGACTCAAGAAAGGGTTGCTAGGGTTATCGTGGTAAGGTTGTTGGTAGAAACCGTCCTCGACCATGGGAGTAGACACCTGGTATTGACCACCAAATGGCCCAGCGTCCATTGAAGGATCCATAGGCTTCAGATCAAGCATGCTTTCGGCTTCCCACCAAGGTGCCTCACGGATCCAGATTCTTTCGTGGCCGATGACGACTTCGCCATTGCTCCAACCACGTTCCATAACCCAACTTTCAACACCATCGCGGCCGAACTGACAGCCAAGACGCGCATAACGCTCCTGGAATTCGTTGATGTCGAAATCGGCAGTGTAATCAAGCTTCTTGTTACGGTGGTTGGCCCACTCGGGAAGTCTCCACGAGCGAATCTGGCTGGACACAGATCCTGCAGACCATGGGAAAGTGTTGGGCGAGTGGTTTGCCAAAGATGCTGGTGATTCATCGGTGGGGTGGAGAGCGAGTTGGAACCAAACACGACTGCTTCCCAGAAGGTTTGTAAGGCTGAACCGGCCAGTCTTACCAAGTTGAATACCTTCGCCTTCGATAGGATACAAAAGGCGTCTCAAGAAGCTGTCGGCCTCGGTCTCAAGTCCCACTTTCTCAAGCAGAGCCTCGCGACGGTCGAGGATCTCCTCACGTTCCCTTGTCGCAACAGAATTCTGGACCTCGAGTTCGGCTTCGTTCTCGGCAACAGCGTTATTCATCTCTTTGATGACCGAGGATCCGGCTTGATATGAGGGCACGCCATCTTCTTTCATCTCGAGGTTGATACCCGTCGAGTCATCAAAGACAGTACGAAGGGCCATGGCCTTACCCAGCGTCACACTAGGCAAATCCAGGATAGTAAGGCTGACAGTATCTGCGCCCTCCTCGCCTGGAGGGGGTGTCAGAACACCGCCGGAGTTCTCAGTGTCGCTTCCACTGGACGAGTTGACGACACCTCCGTTACGGAGCTCCATGCGGATGGCCTCGTTGGCACGAGCAATGACCCAGTCGACCAGAGCCTCGTAGATGGCAGCCATCAAAGTTTGACGCTCCATCGTGTCGCACTTCTTGGTCAAGACGGCAGTGTCCAAATCCAGCAAATCGGCCACCTCTTCGCAAACGTTCTCGAGAACATCTTCGTCAACCAAGAAACCCATAGTCTCTCCCAGCTTGAGAATGGCGGCGACGACAGAAAGCATGTTCCTGAGAGCAGCTCCTTTGATGCCAATTTCCTTGAGCGAGGCGCGGAAGTCGTCCGCAGCGGCAGCATCATCGGCTGTTGGGAGATATAGCGGAGGAGTGTAAGTGTCGGTCTTTTTCAAGAGAGAATAAGCCTTGGGTTCTTGCAGGTTCAAGAACTCCTTCTCGGCTGGCGAAGCGCTCGAGAGAAGATAGTAAAAGACATCAAAGGCACGGTATCCAATCTCAGCAGGCACATCAGTAAGGCCTCTTGCGACATTGATGCCAGATGAAGACAGGCTCAAAGAAGCGCCCGTCAGCTCGCCCTCCAAGTTGAGGTTGAGTACAGCGGCAAGACCGTTGTGCTGCGCTGCCGAGGGATTGCGCGGTGTGACTGAGTAAAGGAATGGGCGGACGGCGTTGAGGGCGGTGTAAAGAGTTGAAGGTACCGCAATAGGTAGCGAGGAGAGAAAAGGGACGAGAAGCGAGGGTGTCGACTCATGGAGAGAGCTGTGGCATGAATTTTAGCAGGCTGAACAACTGGCCTAGTAGTATATCGACTTACCCCAGAACAACACAGCCATCTTCGGCTCTTCTCCTGGCGTGTTCCCAGGCACGTCGACCCAGCTCGGCGTCCACAGTACCACCTTGCCTTCCATCAGGGCCGACGATTAGGCTAGTGACCCATGTGTTGACGACCAGACTAGTGCTGGATTCAAGAGCGTACGGCTGACTGCTGGTCCATACAGAGTGCAGCGCATTGAGCAGTGTTGTAGTTGAGACTTGTGCAGAAGGTTGGGCCGGTCGAGGAGCGTTCGAATGATTCGAGTAGACCGACATGCGGCTGCCAGGTCCCGCCATGATGAATTTGGGCAGAGGAACAACCTCTGTGTCTAATTTGTGGTTGTGACGAGTGCTAGGAGCGTGGCAATAGGAGTTTGTCTCGTCGGTAAGCAGGAGAACGGGAGTCTTCTGATTTAGAGGGGTTGAATTAAGGCAACGATCGAGTTTCTGTTTGTGTCGTGCAAGCGAATGTCGAGAGAAGAGGAGAAAGCACCAGACACGACGACGACAACAGCACAATGTGAGAGCAGAAAAGATGAGAGGCAACTATGCAACACGGGAGAGCCAGCCTTCCCGATACAAGCGGCGAAGCGGGAAAGGAAAGGGTTCCAACTTCCCAGTCTGTGCACCAACCAGCCAGGCTAGCACGACCACCGGCGGATTTTCCATTTCGAAACAACACCATAGACCATCGCCACTTTAGTCACGACAATAATCTCAAGTTGTAGTTCTTGTCAATTCAAGCTACAATAATTCCTGCACTCATCTCATCAATTGCCAATTTTGCTCAACCACGAGTAAGTAGTCCTCGAAATTCGTGGGGACTGTTGCTATTGTTGATTGTGCTGTGTTTACCTATGGTTGCTAATTCGGGGACACGGGGCTATTTTTGGTGGTTGGGAAGGAGCGGCCGGCCAGTGACCATTAACCCTTCGCCTTCGTACTCTATTGCTCCTGCCCTGCAGACAACAAAAATTCTATGAGCCTCACACCATACGCTTCCGGTTGACATGTCACCTCTGCAACCATTGCGTGTTATCGACAAGGACAGTTGCTCTGGCGGAACGCTGGCTAGTCATGTAGGAAGGGAAACATCTCACACCGCGAAACGTTTGTTTCAATGTCTCACTCTCGGCGAGATTCAAGATTCAGGAGAGATTTGCCAAGTAGATCCCCATGGGCCCAACAATGCTTTGCATCGAGTAGATGGCGTCTCGAACGCCCACTCTCTCAGGTTTCTGACGGCGTTATCTTTGAGCGTCGCCCTCTCGACGAACGCTGTCTGAGGTCATGAAGATGGTAAGGATGTTCGTCTGACACGCGTTCTCGGCGGCAGGAAACCGATGAACGGAAGAAGAAAGCAAAAAGCCATCCGGTGGTTGGCTTGAAATTTTAGCGTGTCTGCCCCGCGTCCGCCGCTGACCTCGTATTTTGTATTGTGCCAAACACACGAATGGCAAAGATGCGGTGCCTGGATTTGTTTTGGTCATTGATCGATGGGACAACAGAAGGTGTCAGTTGCATAACATAGAGCTCATAGTGAGCAACGATAAAACAGAAAATCAAACAGTGGCCAGGCATGCAAAACTCACAGTTCTTGAGATTGTCATTATTCTGCTCGCGGGGCTGAAACGCACTGCAAGAAGGCAAGAACGGTCCGTCCGCGATGGAACTTGCTGCACGGATGGCGACTGCTTAAAATAATACGGTACCGCTAAAGGAGGCACCGGAGGCTTCGCGCTCTACGCCGTCCGTGTCTGAGCATTCCATCGACCACTTCCATTTGCTCGCCGCCACAGACTGTTTTTCACGTCGCGACAAGACATAATTTTGGGCTTTTTGTTGTTTTATCACAGCCCACCAACAACCACCCATCCACCACACTCGCTTCTGTCTCGTCTTTCGTTCAAAGGGGTCGACTGATATTCCGACTCAGCGTCTGCTAGGAACAGGAGAGCAAAGCAGCACAAGGCCAAAATGGCTGTTCCTGCTCACGCTCAGGCTTCGTTGCCTGCGCTTCCTGCTCATCTTCAGGATGATACCCACTTGACAGCACACCTGGCCAGCAGATTCCACGTCTCGCTGCCCACGGCCCAGTTGTCATCACACGCCATCATCGCCCTCAACACATACACATCTTCAGCAAAGGGTCCAGATGGCTCAAAAGAAGGCAGCGCTATGGGCGCGGCCGAAGATCTGGCTTCAAGGGCGTGGACTCGTCTAGGAGCCAGACAGGAGAATCAGGCTGTCGTCTTTCTGTATGTGTCGTTCCGTCGCTGTGTTACCAATGCCCACGTTCTTTTCTAATCATGTCACAGCGGTGAAACCGGTTCAGGCAAAACAACCCTACGTTCCCATGTTCTGTCTGCCTTGCTCAACTACACATCGACTCCCTTGTCCAACAAGCTGTCCTACGCCGCCTTTGTTTTCGACACTTTGACCACTACCAAATCCGTCACCACCCCTACCGCCTCCAAAGCCGGTCTCTTCTTCGAACTCCAGTACGACACATCTTCAAGTCTGCATCCGACACTGGTTGGTGGAAAGCTGCTCGACCACCGTCTCGAACGCAGCAGAGTCGCCACTATTCCTCCTGGCGAGCGCAACTTCCACGTCCTTTATTACCTACTCGCCGGTACCAGCCCCGCAGAGAAGGAGCATCTCGGTCTTGACCAGGCAGGCCCTGCAACCAACAGACATTCGTTAGGCACGGGCGGTGCGAAAAGGTGGAGATACTTAGGACACCCCAGTCAGCTCAAGGTTGGCATCAACGATGCAGAGGGTTTCCAACACTTCAAGACGGCATTGCGCAAGCTTGAGTTCCCTCGTGATGAAATTGCTCACATGTGCGAGATGCTCGCTTGTATCCTGCACATCGGTCAGCTTGAATTTGTCACAACCCAATCGACCACTCCTTCGGCCGATGACAGCGGCGGTTACTCGCACGAGGGAGGTGAGGACGTAACCTCCGTCAAAAACAGAGAAACTCTGCACATCGTTGCGGCTTTCCTCGGTGTCTCCGAGAGACACTTGGAGGAGAGTCTAGGATACCGCACAAAGAAGCTGCACCGTGAGCGTGTCACTGTCATGCTGGACCCTAAGGGAGCTAGAGACAATGCTGATGAGCTCGCACGCACTCTATACTCGCTCTTTGTCGCATACATCATGGAGCGCATTAACCAGAAGATCTGCTCGTCAGAGGAAGCCATCGCCAACACTATTTCTATTGTTGATTTCCCGGGTTTCGCTCAATCTTCTTCGACAGGCTCCATTCTGGATCAGCTGTTGAACAACGCAGCATCTGAGTCTTTGTACAACTTCTGTCTCCAAAGCTTCTTCGAGCGCAAGGCCGATCTTCTCGAGACCGAAGAAGTCAGTGTACCCGCAACCAGCTACTTCGACAACACCGATGCCGTCAAGGGTCTCCTCAAGTCTGGCAATGGTCTCCTTAGCATTTTGGACGATCAAATGCGCCGCGGCAAGACCGACCAGCAATTCCTCGAGAGCATCAGGAAGCGTTTCGAGGGAAAGAACCCTGCTATCGAGGTTGGTGCTGCCACTCAGACCCTTCCTGGCAACAACTTCGCTACTCGCAACGCCAATGCTGCCTTTACCGTCAAACATTACGCTGGTGAAGTTGACTACCCCGTTGAGAACCTCATCGAAGCCAATGGTGAGATCATCTCTGGCGATCTGATGAACCTCATCAGCTCTACTTCAAACTCGTTTGTTAGCGACCTGTTCGGTCAGGAGGCTTTGAGCAAGGTTGTTCATCCTAAGGATCGTTCTGCAGTCATGCAGGCATCGGTTGCCTCGAAGCCTTCGAGAATGCCCAGTATGGCCAAGCGCAACGGCGAGCGCCCTGCAAGACTTGGTGCTATGAGGCAGGACAGTGATAATGGCAAGAGAAGTGTTTCTCGTACTCGTAAGGGCGAGCCCGAACAACAACAAGGCGCCGCCGCCCAATTCTTGTCCTCTTTGGACAATATTACCAAGTCCCTGTCGGATCCTCGCACCAATCCATACTTTGTATTCTGTCTGAAGCCCAACGATCGTAGAATCGCCAACCAATTCGACAGCAAATGCGTTCGCACTCAAATGCAGACTCTTGGTGTTGCCGAGATCAGTCAGCGCCTGCGCAATGCTGATTTCAGCGTCTTCATGCCTTTCAGCGAGTTCTTGGGAGTCGCCGAGGGTGACGTCTCCGTCGTAGGAACTGACAAGGAGAAGGCAGAGATGATTCTGGATGAGAAGATCTGGCCTGGCAACGAAGCAAGAGTTGGCAGCACCGGAGTCTTCCTCAGTGAGCGCTGCTGGCGTCAGATCGCACGAGTCAGCGATCTTGACGTAGCTCCCGCAGGCATGCACGACCAGACGCCTTACGGAGAGCAGGAGGGTATGCTGTCTCCCGAACATGCACGCAACGGTCGCAATGATTCAAACCTAAATCTTCTTGGAGGTGTCACTCCTTCTCCTGGCGCTTTTTACCACGATGACAAGGTCGCGGGCTACTTTGGAAGTCGCGACCTCGACGCAAAATCAGAAGCAGGTCATTCGGCGTTCCACGGAGGCGATATGTTCCAAAATCTTGAGACCGTCTCGCAGCTCGCTGAGAAAGGTAACGAAGCCAAGGTGGCAGCGATTGATGAGGTGCCCACCACAGGTGAACGTAAGCGTTGGTTGTTCCTTGTCTACTTCTTTACCTGGTGGATTCCCGACGTCTTTGTTCGCATCATCGGCCGTATGCCTCGTCCCGACATCCGCATGGCCTGGAGAGAAAAGGTGGCCATCAACTTTATGATCTGGCTTGCTTGTGGCAGTTTCTTGTTCCTCATGATTGGTTTCCCTGCACTCATTTGTCCGACGCAACACGTTTACTCGGCTGCTGAGTTGCAGTCGCACAACGGAAAGGATGGTGCTTCTTCTTACATTGCAATTCGTGGTGTCGTTTTCAATCTTGGAAACTTCGAGTCCATCCATTACCCTAACATCGTCCCGACGACCGCTCTCGATAAGTATGCTGGTACTGATGCGACCGCCCTTTTCCCTGTTCAAGTGTCCGCTCTCTGCCAAGGCAAGGACGAGGACGGCATTGACCCTGCTGTTCAACTCAACTACAAGAACACTAACTACACTGGACAAGCTTCAGCTGTCAGTGGCTCTGATGCTCATGCTGTCTACCACGACTTCCGCTGGGCCACAAACGACTCTCGTCCAGACTGGTTCTCACAGCAAATGAACTTCTTGAACCAGAACTACAGAAAGGGTGCTATGGGTTACACCTCCCATTATGTCAAATCCCAGGGCAAGAAGCAGCAGTCAATTGCTATCCTCAACGGAAAGATCTATGACTTCACTGACTACATTGTCGGTGGTCGTGCGCCTCAGTATCCTCCTGGTACCGATGCGCCTGAATCTCTGCCTGACTCCAACTTCATGGATCAGCGTGTTGTCAGTCTCTGGCAGCAACATGCTGGTAGCGATGTGACCGAGCGATGGAACAAGCTTGGCATGACTGTCGATCTGAAGAACCGCATGCAAGTCTGTCTCGATAACCTCTTCTACGTGGCCGACGTCGACACCAGAAACTCGACCAAGTGTCAATTCGCAACCTACCTCTTGCTCGGAATCTCGATGTTCTTGATTGCGGTCATCGGTGTTAAGTTCCTTGCTGCTCTGCAATTCGGTGGTAAGAACGTTCCCGAGAACCTCGACAAGTTCATTATCTGCACTGTACCAGCCTACACTGAAGATGAAGACTCCTTGCGTCGTGCCATCGATTCAGCCGCCAGAATGAAGTACGACGACAAGCGTAAACTCTTGCTCATTGTCTGCGATGGTATGATTATTGGTCAAGGCAACGACCGTCCTACTCCTCGCATCGTTCTTGACATTCTTGGTGTTCCTGAGACTGTCGACCCTGAGCCTTTGAGTTTCGAGAGTTTGGGCGAAGGTCAGAAGCAGCACAACATGGGCAAAATCTACTCTGGTCTTTACGAAGTCCAAGGTCACATTGTTCCTTTCATGGTCATTGTCAAAATTGGCAGACCTGCTGAGGTCGGAAGACCTGGTAATCGTGGTAAGCGTGATTCCCAAATGGTTTTGATGAGATTCTTGAACAGAATCCATTACAACCTGCCAATGGCTCCCATGGAACTCGAGATGTATCATCACATCCGCAACATCATCGGTGTCAACCCAACCTTCTACGAGTTCTTGCTGCAAATTGATGCCGATACTGTCGTTGCTCCGGATTCAGCCACTCGTTTCGTCGCTTCTTTCCTCCACGATACACGTCTCATTGGTGTTTGTGGTGAGACGGCTCTTACCAACGCCAAATCCTCCATCGTCACCATGATGCAAGTTTACGAGTACTACATTTCGCACAACCTGATCAAGGCTTTCGAATCGCTCTTTGGCTCGGTTACTTGTTTGCCTGGTTGTTTCTCCATGTACCGCATTCGTGACTCGGCTTCCGGCAAGCCTCTCTTCGTTTCTAAGGAAGTCGTTGAGATGTACGCTGAAATTCGTGTCGACACACTCCACACCAAAAACTTGCTGCATCTGGGAGAAGACAGATACCTGACGACTCTACTAATGAAGTGGCATCCTTCTTACAAGACCAAGTTCATCATGCGCGCTCATGCCTGGACCATTGCACCTGATAGCTGGACTGTCTTCATGTCTCAACGTCGTCGCTGGATCAACTCTACCGTTCACAACCTTGTCGAGCTCACATCTCTGTCTCAGCTTTGCGGTTTCTGCTGTTTCAGTATGCGCTTCGTTGTCTTCCTTGACTTGCTCTCGACCATCATTCAGCCTGTTTTGGTCGGATACCTGGTTTACATCTTTGTTCGCATTGGACAAGATCCCGGTGGTGTCTCGACAATCGCTATTATCATGCTGGTCGCCGTTTACGGTATGCAAGCATTGGTCTTCATCATTCGTCGTAAGTGGGAAATGGTTGGTTGGATGATCATCTACCTCATTGCCACTCCGGTCTTCTCCATGGCCCTTCCTCTTTACTCTTTCTGGCACATGGACGACTTCTCATGGGGTAACACTCGTGTCGTCACTGGAGAAAAGGGCAAGCAACTTGTTGTTTCTGACGAGGGCAAATTTGACCCAGCCAGTATCCCAAAGAAGAAGTGGGAAGAATACCAGGCCGAGCTTTGGGAAGCGCAGACTTCGCGTGATGACGACGCCCGTTCTGCAATCTCCGGCGTTACCGGCGTTTCGTACGCAACCAAGTCAGCTTACCCTGGCATGGGTGGCTCTGTCTATGATTACCCACCTTCGCGCCCCATGTCCACGTTGGGTGTGCCTCAAGGACCATTCGCCAACCCTTCGCGCCTCAGTCTTGCACCAAGCGAGATGGGTATGGGTGGTGGCTACAGCCCTAACTCAGTGGAGATGACCGACATGCCTCTTCCCAGTGACGACGCCATCCTTGCCGAGATTCGTGACATCTTGAGCACAGCCGACCTTATGAGTATCACGAAGAAGAGCGTCAAGCTCGAATTGGAGAGACGTTTCGGCGTACCGCTGGATGCTAAGAGGGTGTACATTGGCTCCGCTACGGAGGCGATTCTTAGTGGACAGCTTTAGGAGGAAGAACTGTGGTGGTAGCATTTGCATCTGACGGCGTTGAGCATTCTTGCATTTTTTGGGTTCATTCATTGTAACGGGCCATCTTTTATTTAGCTTGGGTATGTGGGCGCTTTTGCATATAAAATGTTTGATTTTCTTCTTCTTTACCAAGTCAGAAATATGATATGTATGAAGGTAATTGGCCCTCACTATAACTCTTCCGGCATATTGAATCCTGCGGAATCGACATGACCCGCCTATCGAAAGTACACGCATATCCGCCAATCCAGAATCTAGAGTAAGTGCGTGGCAGCGCTGTGTGATCGATTAGGATCAGATGCTAAAAGCCGTCACCAGGGTTATCAGGTCAAGTCAACGCATTTATCTAAGAATTATGCGCATGATGATGACATTCACATGACGACCGAAGAGCTAAGTTGTTGAAAAGTACGAGATTCGCTTCACTTGGTTGCTGTTGCTCGGGAGTTTGGTCAACGTTCGTGCCTCCGCGCAACCCTGCAACGGGCATCCAACAGCCAGCCCACGCAACGCTCACAGACCCTTCTTGATTTTTATATCACCCATCCACGCTCATTTTCAACCCTCCTTTTCTTCTTCATTGTGCTCTGCGCATTCTTTTCCCAAACCACACTTGCTCATCAATCTTCATCAAATCCACATTCGCTATTACACGATGAAGACCGCTAACATCGCACTCTTCGCGTTAACCGCTGGCAGTGCTTCCGCGCAATTCTTCGTCCTTTACGGCAGAGACACTGTCGTTTCGCGCATCGATCCCATTGTCTCGCCTGGAGGCATTGGCATGCATGCTCACGAGTTCATGGGTGCCGGTAACGTCGACCAGAACACCGACTACGATTCGCTTCAGAAGTCAACCTGCTCGAGCATGGGACGCGCCAACGGCAACCCCATCATCGAGGACAAGAGCGTCTACTGGCACCCTACTCTCTACGTCAAGGCCAACAATGGCACCTATCTCAGAGTTCCTGTAAGGCACGCCACTTTTTGCACGCAAGATTTCATGGCTGACAGACATGCAAGACCAACGGACACCAGATCTACTACATCAACGCCGGCACTGGCCAGATGCGTGAGCCCTTCGAGTTCCCCAGGGGCTTCCGCATGACTGCTGGAAACGCCTACATCCGTGCCGCGCAAGAGCACACTCCTACTAACAAGGATGACATCACTCAGTGGATCTGCCATGAGACTCCTTCATGGAACGAGGGCGCTCAGGGTGGCTTCCCCAAGGGTGTCACTTCCTGCTCGCAGTACCCTTACTTCAACGGTGCCATCGAGTTCCCCCACTGCTGGAACGGAAAGGACTTCAATCTCAACTCTCCTTACTCGCACGTCGCTTACCCCGTCGGCGACATCAGAAACGGAGCTTGTCCCGACACTCACCCTATCAAGCTTCCTCACATCTTCATGGAGAACAACTATGATCTGTCGAGCCTTCAGGGAGAGTTTGAGGTCGACTCGTTCGTGCTCTCTAACGGAGACCCCACCGGCTTCGGGTTCCACGCCGACTTCGTAAGTGAAGCACCACTCGAAGACATCACTCAAGTAGAGGCTAATAATCCGACAGTACAACGGCTGGCAAGAAGGCGTCCTGCCCAACCTGCTTACTGGCTCTAGCGCCTGTGATTCTCACGACGTTGGCGACTGCTCTGGCGTCACCTTCGACTCCAGCATGAACTGGGCTCAGTGCACTACTACTAACAACTTCTCTGAAGATCTCGACGGTCCGCTTTCTGCCTTGCCCGGTTGCAACCCCATCACCACCGTCAACCCTGCCCCGCAGTGTAAGGCTTGTGCCGCTGGTGTGGTGGGTGGACAGTGCAATGTTGCCGGCAGCTCTATGACCACCAGCACCAGAAAGGCCACTTCTTCAACCCTGAAGACCAGCACCAAGCCTGCCACTTCAACCATGCAGACGACCACTACCACAACCACCAGAACTGTGACTTCGACCACCACTCAGCAATCGACCACCACCGTGACCGGCAGCGCTCCCACGAGCACTGAATGCGACGACTAAAAACCTCACTGTTCTGACTTCATGACGGTGTCCCTTTGAACACGAATACATGAACCTGGCCGCTGGACGGACAGGTGAGTAAGGCATGCATCGCGCTCGCTAACTTTCTTTTTTCTAGGCCGTTGAGACTGCGTTTCAAGTAAGAGCCCATACACCATTACCACTTTCCGATACACGATGCAAGACGTCGCTTGCTATTTCGAGCCCGATTCGAACACGAATGCCCTCGCTACCTCATCGATTCCGAAAAGGAGAAGACTGGTCTCCACCAAAAACAAATCGCACGAACCACGATCACGACTGAGACATGAATGCATGGAGGTCCACTTCGGAAGGAAGGAAAATGCTTTTTTTTTTAATGTTGATGAGTTGCTGAGCAACATTCTCTTCTATAACACAATTCACTTCTGTCAAACTCAAAACAAATGCTCTTTCCCGTCGCACATCAACATCAAATTCCTACGTATCTTTTCGTGTGCTTCTGATCTTTACTTTGTGTGCTCCATTTTGTGTGCTGCAAGTCGTGTTGCTGGGGCTGGTAACCCTGCTCATGCCAAGCACTTTCCATCTGCAATCACTATCCGTCGAGAGCTGCTGTCTTCAACCTTTGGGGGCACTGTTTGACTTATCTCAAGGTCCTGTTGCTTCGTTTGCTCTTCTGTCCATAGCCATCTAGTTTTGGTCTTTCGAATGTTGTCCTTCGTTTGGTGGTCACAATCCGTTTGGTTTCGATGTATTTTCTGACGGAAGGATGTTTCCAACACAAAAGTACACTCAGCTCCGAGACTACCCAATATTTCAGCACGACACTACGTTCTGTCCTTAAATATAAGTCAAAGAGTAGATTACAACATAGAGTATTCGGATAGGTCAAGTGTTGAGAGGTAAAGGTCAAGATATATGCTGTCGAGGCTTGTTTTGGGTATCACCCTGGCCATATGGTCCTTGCGCTGTGTCTCGCCTCAAGTCTTCCGGCGTAGCGACGTGCAGTCTGCATCCACCAAGATGCGGAATGTGTTTATATAGCGATGTACTGTCCACTGAGAGCGAGTATCTGATACTATCTCACTAGACGGAGGTCTACTTGTGGAAACGATGGACACGGAAGGAAAGAAGTGGTGTCGGGGATTGCGGACATAACTCAATGAAGTAGTTGAAGGCCGAGCCGGCGTGTAAGAGACCACATGATTCATCACGCCATCTGACAACCTCCTATGCTTCATCTTCTCCTATGTTAGACTCCTATACCAAAAGACAACGAACAATAGAACAAAGATGGAGATGATCCAGCAGCAGCTGACTCCTCCGCCAGAGAAGAGCAGCCCATCCGAGAAGGCACTGCATCATGACCCCGCAATCTCCCAGCCACCGCCGGTTGCAGGCAGCTGCAACCAACCATCTATGATATCAGCAATTTCCCACTTTGACCAACTTCCGCTGGAGCTATTGACGCTCATTGTTTCTGAAGTCGAACGGAGCGATCTAGATACAACCAAATCATTGCGATGTGTTTCCAGGAGATGTGCCGACGTTTGTACTGGCTTGGTCTTCCGCAGCTCGACACTGCTGTTGCGACAGAAGAGTATCAACAATTTGAGAAGCCTGCTCGATAAACCGGGTCTCTGCTCCGCTGTCACGCATCTGACCATCGATACGGCCGAGTACACGGACACCTGCATGGATACTTATGACTGGGAGTATCGCGATGAAGAGTTGTTACAATCCTTCCTGGCTGTCTTGAAGAAACTAGGGCGACTCGGAAACTTACGGTCTGTCAAGCTGAAAAGCAGTAGTGAGTGCGTCGGTCCGCAGCAACGACGACACTGGTGGGCTCGTAACGTTCCCGAAAGTATCAAGTTCAGGGCGGATGTGCTGCAGAGCCTCTTTGCAGGCCTGAACGCCGAGTACGCTTCGCCGAAGCTTGATCAACTTTGCATCGAGAACCTGCAAGGCTGTGGAAATGAGATGTTGGTTCGATCCAAGGACTTTGGGGCTGTTCTCTCTCGAGTCCAGAAGCTGGAACTCCAAATCACCACCGAAGATGTCGATGGCGATGGCTCTTTGCCTGCTAACCTTGGAAAGAAGGAGCTTCATTCTTTCTTTGGACAACAGCTTGTGCAAGGCTGGCTTGAACCCGTCCGCGAGCACTTGACGCATCTCAAGCTGTACTCGAGAGACATGTACTTTGGATATCTTCCCAAGTGTCATCTTCCCACCTTTCCAGCTTTGAGGTCTCTAATCCTCGGCGGCTTGAGCTTCAGCCACGAAGAGCAGCTGACCTGGGTACTGACACATGGAAACGCTCTTGAAGAGCTCGTCCTCGACAATTGCCCTATTGTCATCGGTGTTCGCATACCATCGACGCTGGACTCGAACAATTTCCCCATCGAGCCGCTTTTCAACTCCAGCAGCACAGGATCTATACTCGCACCGTCCAGCTTCTTGTATCCAGCACGCTGGCACGACTATTTCTCTCGCTTTGCAGTCGGTCTCAATAAGTTGCGGTCTATTCGCTGCGGCTTTGGCGACTGGTATGCCAATGCCGCTTTTCCGAAGTCCAGAGAGCTTGGTGTCGGTCTATGGGCGCAGAGATACAGAATTCTCGATGATGGAGAGTGGAGAAGGCCACCATTTGAAGGAGGTTCGTATGATGGTGTCTGGAACGATCCACCCGAATATCCTGACTGTACGGACGAAGACTGGGTTGCACTCTGTGAGGTCAAGGCTGCAATCGAATCGCGAGTCGGTACTTGATAAGCCTCTCTCGCGAGGAGTGAACCATGAAAACTGACTGTCAAAATGCAATGCTCTCTTGAGATCACTCACACTGTCCATTGAGAGCGGTTGCTCGATGGCGTCTCACATGAGGTGTATCCGCTTTCCAAAAACATCGTGCAAGTTTACAAACTCGACCGCGCCACCATGCGAGTGGAGGAGAGGGGAACCTTGGAGAGTAATCCCTGCAGCCACTAACCCGTGAAAAGTGTCTGTCAGGACGCAAGATACTTTTGAGATCACCCATTCTGACCACTGAGAGCCACTGCTTGGATGTCTCTCACTAGGGATATCTCTGGTTCTCAAAAGCATCGTGCAGTGCATGTCTGTAGGTCATCAATGGAAGAGCGTAGAGAAGAGTGGAGGGGAAATTTCATGGACAGGTCGATTGTCCGGTCTACAGCTTATCGCATCGATCTGTCACTTCGGGTCGACATATCGTTCCTTTCATCTCGGATCGTACCATCGTTCAAAGCCCAGCACATTTCGAGATTTTCGTTTGGAGTCATCCCGAGTACTCTGGTCGACATCTCGAATGGTCGCCGGTACCCTTCACTCTAATTCACGACAGTGACATCGTTTAGTAGCTTAGCTTATTCCGGGAGCTTCCATCCACAGTCATCGCCAATCACCCGGTCGACACTTTCAATCTTCCTATGTTGTTGCCTCGGGTCGACAGCAACTCTTGCTACAACGTCTTCCAACGCGCCGTGTCAAGAAGATCGATATCGTTTCTGAAGCTCCTCCAAAGGTTCTGCACCTTGAAGCGACCGTAAAGCATAGAAGCAACTCAATCCAGACTCAAACCCTTCTCTGTTTACTTTGTCAACAACCAAACGGAAGTCACGCACGACATCTCTTGTCGACCTCGATCGAGTCGAGAAACAAACAAACAAACAGTGAACAACCCGTGTTGTCACTTGGCTGACCATCACTTAGCCTCGATACCGCGTTGTCCGGAGCCCGCGCTAGACATCTCTTGATCCTTCACCAATAGACATAACTCTCTCGTGTCTTTCGACCGCTTCACAGAGTCGCCAACCGCTTTCACATCCGTTGCGTCGCTGTCGAAGCCCCTTCATCGACTCTCACTCAGCCTCGATATTGCGTCGTCCCAAGCCGTGTCCGACATCTCTTCAACCATTCTCAACACGCGACATCCCTTCGTGCATTGAGCATCTCTCTTTTCAAGGACTTGATCACCAACGAAGCAATCGCGCATAGCAATTCATACAAGCAGACACAGACGCGTAACATGAGCGCCTCAAACCCCGCCGCTCCAATGGCTACCCACAACAACAGTCACCAAGACGAAAAGACAGGATGGCCCATCCAGACAGCAAAAGAGATCAGTACGGACACTGGACCATCGTTCGATGCCGCCGCCTTGGATCAGAACTTCGCAGCCGCAGCACTCGCTGAGGACTTTGATTTTGCAACCGCAGATTTTGGAACTCTTCCCAACCTCTTCACAATGGAAGGCCAGCCGACGGAAAACAACTACAGCCACAACAACCACACGATAATCAGCAACAACAACCATTTCGACGGTGACTACGACGAGGCACGTACAGCAAAGACTCCCGGCTGGAGTTACGATCACGGCAACGCCGACAACATGTCCTACCAAACCGCTGTCCATGCCAACGAGGGCTACCAGTCTTACGGCGGCCAGATACCTTTTCAGCCATCCTCAGACGCATATGGAGTCCAGACCCCCTATGTCAACCGCAACTCATTCTCGCCACGTTACGAGTCGCCTACCGACAACTACGACCGTGTCCCTGAGCACAGCTTTCACATTGACGACAGCACAAGGACCGCCGAGGACTTTGTCCCGCCCGAGAGTCCTCTGGCTGCCAACTTTGCCGCTTCGACCGTAGCCCTTCCTACCACCAAGCCAGGCTCTGCCAAGAAGACAACCAACAAGGTGCCCAAGAAGACCCCCGCCCCTCGTACCAAGAGCTTGGCCAAGTCGAAGTCAAAGGCCCCCTTGATTGAGGATGACAGTGGCGCAGATGACGACGAAGAAGGACGCAAGGTTGTTCCAACTACTCGTCCCAAGGGAAAGGGTAAGGCGGTTGTGGTCGAAGAAGATGATGCCGGTGACAACGAAGAAGAAGCACCCAAGTCTCGCGCCTCAACTCGTTCCAAGGGCAAGGAAAGAGCCAGACCGTTCGTGGCCGCTGATGATGGTGAAGACGAGGATGAGGACGAAGATGGCGACAGTCGCATGAAGACTGCGCTAACTGCTGCCTCGGCCAACAAGGGAAAGGGACGCAAGCGTCCCGCCGCCGGCAAGGCGCCTGTCGGCGCGCCATCGAAGAAGCCCAAGTCCAGCACTCCCAGAAAGTCTGCCCTGAAGAAGACCACAACAGGCGCACAGAACACCATGGGACACCAGCGCAAACGCGGAGTAGGTCTTCACCATATCTTGAACGGGAAGAGTATCAACTAATGTGTTATCAGGCTGCCAAAAACGGAGTAATTGTCAGCACCAAACCCATCCCCAACACCTTTGAGGACTGTAGCGAAGGTGACAAGGTGCTGATCACCACTCGCGATGTAAGTTTGTGCTTTTCTCTTGACCACATTTCTTCTCTGACAACCCTCTTCCTAGGCTGGCGGTTCTTGGGCCGAGTGCAAGGCCGCCTACTTCAAGGCCACTGGCATCCAGCACGGCAACTCTACCCTTCCCAACCGTTACGAAAGACTCAAGACTGCATTCATCGACATGCGTGACGAAGATAACCTCCACCTTTTCGACGCCAAGAAGAACATCGAAGAAGAGTTCAACAAAACCAAGTGGGCCATGATCTCCAAGGCCATCGAGGACAAGTCTGGCAGCCGCATTGATCCCATGGACCTCAAGCGCCGCTTCAAGCAGTTGATGGAGAAGACCGGCTTCGCCGTCGACGAAGGTTTCGCTCGCAAGGACGTCGACTTCATAGGAGAAGGCGATGACTTCGAGGAAGATGTCGACGTTGAGGATACCCCCGAGCCCTCTCGCAAGTTGCCCAACATCGAATGGGATCCCTCTTATGAGGATGAAGAGGACGCTGTCGGTGGTGCTGAGCTGGAACACTACGACGGCAACGAAGATGCTAGAGACTTTGATGATTCCCACTTCGAAGACTCTCGTTTCGACGACACCCACTTCGATGACTCCCGCTTCGACGACTCTCGTTTCGAGCAGTACGGCGAGCAGTATGGCGAGCAGTATGGCCAGCAGTATGGCGAGCAGGATCAGGAGCAGATGGATGTCGACGATGACGATGAGGAGGCTGACCGCGGTCCCGCCTGGTAGATGTTGACCTTCTCTTCTGCAAAAACTCGATCATCAAAATCTGCAGAGCGCAGAACAATTGACCGCTGAAGGATCAGCGGCACTGGATGGAATGACATACCAGGAGAAGCAACTCTGGAAGCATGGACATGCCAGGAAAAGACTTTGAAAGCAAAGCACACACACACAGATACTCTTTTACACAATGCATAGTGGTTCTTCATTCAAGAGACCGAGAAAACTTGATTTTCCACACAACTTTGACACCCGCTGCCTTGTACGTGAACATCGTGTTTTTCATCCCAACTATTCGACAGGCCAATTTCTTCGACCTAGCTAACCTGCAGCTGCCAAAACAGCGCTGTAAAAGTGCAGCTTACTTTTCGCAGTAGCTTAGATGTCCACTGAGAGTATGCAAAAGCACCCGCTCTCAGTGGTCATCTGAACGGAAGAGAAGAACAATCTTGCATTTTGATGGGCGTGGAATTGTCGACCTCGTGGGCGAAGAGAGCGCGGGTATCTTGTCACAAGCAGAACAGTGTTGGAAGTAGATACAACACTCTTCGCTTCCACAAAATGGGTCCACTGAACGGTAACAAGAACTCTCGTCTTCAGTGGGGTATCTTGGTTGAGGGAAAAAAGAGAAACATGTTGCATTGTTTGAGGGCTACCCTTTATATCAACGCAATCGCAAAGCAAGGGGGTCTTTGACGTGTGTCTTTCTTTCTTTCTTCCGATGACAAAAATACTTCTCCCTTGCATCTTTTTAGCAGAAAGATTTGGCATTCTAGCCATCGACGGATGAAACTTGTAGAGCTGGAAAAAGGCTTGAGAAGCAGAGAGAAATAGAGAGAATGTGTATTCACACACCTCCCATAGACAACTCTACTATATTTAACCCTTTATATACCCTCCCAACACCACCACCCCTGTCCTAAAATGTTGATGTTGTGGTGAGGTCCAATGACTATCACCTATCTCCACCCCCCTTCACACGGGGCGAATGGTGTAGTTGGCGGCTCCCTCATCACAGCATCAGCATTTTAGGTCAAATTTTTGGTGCGCGTGCGCGGTTCAAATCTCTCGCTCGCTGATTGGGAATATTGCTTTTCGCCCTTTTTCTTGGTGGTTGGTTGGACTTGAGGTATGGTTGATGGTCATTTGTCACTTTTGTTCAGGGGTTGTAGAGGGTAGAGTTGTGTGGATAGAAGAGAAATATTGTGCCAATTGTGCTAATTACGTGTAGAGGTAAGAGCTGGATCTTGTTGGGCTTCCCGAGGCGTCTCTGTAGACTCGTCTTGTTGCCAGTTCTCATCTGTGCGTGTGAGCTATGTACCGGTGAATCACCGTGTGGGATAGGTAAGGAAGAGGGTAGTTGGGCTCAAGAATAACTTTCATCTGTATATAAGGCAGACCTTGGTTGTTCTCCATATCGCACATGTTGAAGAGGTGGCAATTCGTCATGGTAAGATGTCTTATCGCTGCCGTAGCCATGTTTTTTCAGGTCGTTGTAGCGAGTGGGTCGAAGTCTTGATTGTTCGTCGCGGCGAGGACACCTATCCTCGCGATAGCCTTGCCTTTGAGAGTTGTAGTAGCCAGAGCGTTCATTCCTGTGACTGCCAGGCCTTTGACAATCCTCGTAGCGGTTAGGTATTCGGTGCCGAGGAGGTTCATCGCAGTGAAAGCGGTCGTTCGTGCGAGAGCCAGACCTTTGGCAGTCGGCGTGACGAGAAAGCTCATCTCTCCGATGATCATACCTCTGCAACTCCTTGTAGTCAATGGATGATTGATGCCGAGCTGGAGGCTGCCCTTTACTGCGGTAACCTGATTGTGTCAATTCATGGTATACAAGAGCAATTGATTCGAGGAAGGTACGATCATGCAGCCTGGAGAGACTCTCCTTCCTCTTGTCATGCTTTCTTCATCTCATCTTTCTTTATCTGCCGTCCTTATCTCTCTCTGTCACAGTGGAATTTCACAGGCGTAGACAGTAGATCTTCAGGTACAAAAGATACAGTTTCTCGGACCAGGCGATGGTTCTGCTCTTTCGAACGTCACTCGGAGTTTCAAGCAGCGAGAATAGTTACGATGGCACAGAACTGCAGCGTACCTTCCCAATTCGACCACATTTCACAGTGAGACATGTGGTTGTGATCAGCATGGACGTCATTGTCCGCCGACGACTGCTTTATGCTGATGGACAGGAGACAGAGGAGAAAAGGAAGGTAATCAGACCAAGGAGAGTACAACCGGGCACCATAACCACCTTGCTGTCTTCCGCTTGCCCGGTCCTCTCGCTCGCGGTCCTGTTGTCGCTCATATCAACGAGCTGATCTGTAACACATAAACCACAATCCGACGATCTCAACACAGATGGCTTGTCCCCAGAAAATACTGATATACCGACGATCCCAAGTATGATCTCCTGGGCTTCCTTGTTTGAGAGTCCTACATTCGATCAACATTGCCAAAAACGTCAGAGGCAGAGGTTGGAAAGATCCCGCAAACACTTGCCGCTGTTGAGAAAAGCACCTAACCATTTTATATTGCCCGAGCACACCCACCAACTAGATTGGGCTTTTTAATCTATTATACTCAGCAAATGACACCTGCCACGCAAAGTCACGGGGCGGTCAATATGGAAATCTTGTTCCGAATGCGGCAGTGCTCTTCAAAATGACCGAATAGGTAAACTGAAATTGAAAAAAGTACGCACGCGATTTTGATGAAGGGTCGGTGTGGTAGATGGTGATGAACCGATTTTCAGGCCTGGCGTCGTCGCCGATGTTCGGGGGTTGGCGTTTGGTAAAAGCCGAGTCCCTGGTTCGCCGCTGTGCACTGGCTGGCAGATCTGCTCAGATAGATGGATCAGACGTAAGCATTTTCGAAGATCGCATCCAACAGTAAAATGGTGATTATGGTTGTTATCAGCTTATGCGATAAGTGACCAGATAGAAAGTCGACGGCGTTGTCGCTGGCCGCTGCTTTCAAGCCTGCTGCAGGAACAACCCGTAGACGTTGTTGGCGGCTTCACAGCCGAGCCGCACCACCCACCACCAAAATGCAAAATGGCACCAGAAATAAAAGCTCGCTGTCAGAAAACGTAGATGCCGCGGCAAGAGTGCGGGAAGGAAGGAAGGTAAAGCGGACCAACAGCGAAGGAAAGCCAAGAAGGAGAGGAAAATATGCAGGGTACTCTAATACTTGACCTGTACGAGTAAGGTGTCGCCGAGAAGTCCGACGACATGTCTTCTTTGTATCCTGCGATACCTTTGTTCAATGTATCTTCTCCTTTTTGTCGCAGATGTTGGTTGTGTGGCTAGCGATGGTAATTGCATATTTGCGTTCATCTCATCTCACGTCGAGATTTGTATCGGTAGTTGAGATTTTGACAGCAAGTGGCACGGCCATCCAACCGGAGATATAATCCGGGCGAGAAAGGGCGGGCGTTGTACGAGTCGGGCACCACACCTTGCCGTCGACTCGTATCTCGACTCGCGGAAGACGAACCGCAAAGTGCCGGACTTTCTTTCGGAATCTCAACTGAGTTTTGCTAGGTGTGAGATTGGCGTGTTTTGGTGTACGGAAGGGCGCGTGCATGTGCGGACCCGTGTTTGATGGGTGTGGAGAAGGAACAGATATAGGGAGGCTTGTGGGAGAAGAACCGAACCGTCATTGGGAGTTCTGGTGTGGTATTGGGAGTTGATGTTGTTGGAGATCGAGGTGCTTCATGCCCGTAGCCAGACTCCAAGGATTGCTGAACGGTGTGATTGCAACAGAAAAACCATTGGCCTTTGAGAATCCAAGCTGTGGGCTGTAAGTGAAAGCTTCAATCAGTTCAGGACATGGAATGTCAGAGCTGTAAACATGTATCCTGTACTCACGAAGGCTACCGAATCATGTAGAGGCCACCGATACAGTCATACGTGTGCCAGAACTTCATCTTGGAAAGTTGAACATGGCGAAGAAAGGCCACAGCCAGAGAAGCATAGCTGACTGTTCACGAACGATGAGTGCGAGCGGTGGTTCAGAGGCTGTGCAGCGAAAACATTGGCAGAGTACCCACCCCTGATCCAACCCCCTCTTCTGGTCTGGACGTGACGCGTAGAGACGTGAATATGATGATGTTATGGAGTGGATATCTTATCAGGATATAGTGAGACAACACAAATGTCGCCAGATTGCAAATACAAGGCTGGACGAAGGATCGAGCTATGAGAAGAAGAGGTTGGTTTGTTTTTATTTGAAGGCCGGTGGTCACCTGGCCATTTCGGAAGTGCGGCGATAGTCCAACGGCAGACTGCCTTGATATCCTAAGGCATAGAGATGAGTTGGTAAACAGGCGGACTTACCGACATACCGAGACAGGAGGCAGGTTAACCTTCTCCATCATGTCTAGAACATGTTACTCAGATGCGACAACGTGGAGGTTGATGGATATCGTCGTGGGAGATGGACGTGTTTCTGAGCGGGTAGGGATAGACAAACTCAAGCAGGGAGAGACATGGCAGACAGAGTTCGAACTCATGTGCAATAGAAGACAAGTTGCTCAGAGGGTTGCTCCCGAGTCTCACAAATCGCGTGCGGACGACTTGACCGTGAGACCAAGACATACCTTCGCATCTAAGACAGATGTCTACTGGTTGCAACTGACCGAGATTGTAGCCCTTGGTGACTCGAGCTGACAACGGACAACAGGACTGAATTGCCAACCTCCTCCCGACTCTGCTTCGCGCGTATAAGCGGACCTTTTTCGCTCTGCCCCCGCTCCACTGAGACAAAGCGTTGCCTGATACGCAGCCCTTGGCTCTTCGTAGCGAAGTGCGACCGTTGGCGATCTCTTTGTGGATTTCCTCGCGATGGTCACGAGAGAGTATTGGGAGAAACGGTCGCTCAAAGAAAAGTATGGTAGATACTCGGGTGTGCCGAGTAGTCCAACCGACGCGTAAACGGGGTGTGAAGAGGGGGTTGAGGGAGATAGAGTTCTGGAAGCAAAGAGAAGAAGCATGAGGCTCCTGATGGTACCAACTCTGATGATCCGGATAAACCGACACCATTATGTTACCTACTGACATACTCTTCCGGGTGTGAGATACCCGTCCGCCATTTCCGAGATCTGAAGGCCGCTCTGCTTCGAAGGACCAAGGCCGGTGTGGCTGATAGCCATTACTTTTGCTAACATGCCGTTATCCCAGATGGCTAGCAATCAGCCTGCTGAGACAAAGGCTCCTCCTGTAGGATCAAGACCAGTTGATTGGGTGATGTTCATGTGGTTACTCAGAAGAGTAGGTACATGGATGAAGTCTTCCTATGGGCCTGGAGTTGTCATCCTGATCCGGAAAGGCCTGTCCAGAGAAAGATCGTTGTCTGTATGGTGGAGCAGTAACAGACTCCATTGGCCGGAAGTCAGTAGCTCCTGGAAATACGCGTGACTGAATAGAGATTTCTTCACGTTTCTCGCGAAGTATAACCGCACTTACCATACACGTGTTAGAAAAAAGTAGGACGGTTGTCTGAATAGAGTCGTCCATAGTCCAAAATTGCTGTCGGATAGTTGCGATATAGGTATTGGAGCAAACGTGTGCAGTGGAGGGTATGAAGACGTCAATGATCCCTGGCTGTAGGGCTCCCGGTACCGTTTTCATGTCAGACGTTGCGATAAAGCAGCAACGGCGTTATCGATATTGGCTTGCGAGTGGAAGAAGCTGCAGAAGGCCGAGCGAACCTATCACCAATATCGATAGAAGGATTACAACGGCGATTCTTCGTGCTATTGAAGGCCGTTTGGCACATACAATGACCGTTGTTTTTGCGAAACAAGCGTGCGCGACTCAAGAAATGATGGCTTCAATTCGGCGTTTGTAGGGAAGCCTCGAAAGTTGCGAGAGTCAGCGCCTGTTTGCGACCTCTTGTGCTTGGGAAATGAGAAAGGAAATAAAAAAGGAGAAGGTCGTGTAGAGTTGCGATCGGCCAAGGCAGTGCGCCCATCTGCTTACGCCGCAGGCACATACCGCGGTTGAAATGAGTTTGTGGAGATACCAAGCCAATCCCAGCTAGCGAAGCGGGTAAGTTGAAGCGGTCGATCTGCCAGCTTGAGTCGATCGTTTATCGAAGCGGTTAGACGCAAAAATTCAGTCTAAACCACTTCCATCGCCAATTCTCCTTGCTGGTGCTTGGCCACTCCGATTCTGTGTCAGAGGCAAGGGTCAGATGAAAAAGCACTCAGGGTTCTCTGCGGCGGACGAACCGTGCAGATCTGTATGCAGGAACCAGCTCTTCTACAACATCTGCTTCCCAGTTTTCCAGTTGCCGCCGCTGATCGAGGTGTGCAGAAAATGCCTCCGGCCGCGTCAAGCAAGGTCCACTCGAATCGTCAATTGCGCAGCGCTTCTTGTCAAGGGTAAAAGATGCTTCTTTGGCCAAGGGAAGGCCTTTACTTTGGGCCCGACCAATGCCGTTTGTCCGCCGACGAACCACATCTGATATAGCTAATGACCAGAGCGCGTCCGTTAGCGCTCGCGTCCGAGAATGGCCGAGGGTTGTGTCAACTGCCAACGCCGTGGTCCTTTTTGTATTGCGAAAGCTCGCAGCAGTTGAGCAGAACGTTTGCAGCCCACAACCGTCGTGATAGAGTTGCTTAAGGTTTCTGCTCAAATGCAAGGGCAGACCGGCGCACCGGCGCGCGGACCCAGAATAGGCGGCGCCCACAGTTGCGCCCACAGTTGCGGAAAGCTCCTGCCTGCTTCTCGCTCTAGCGTTCCATCTGTCACCGTTTAGAACGATTGCGGGAGCTGCTCCAAGCTCCTTGTCATCCACTCAGCGGTCGATGATGCGCTTCAATGGCTTCCACAAAATGCACTGATACCGTTCGGTGCCCTTCTTTTTAACATATCACTATCCCTCCTCTCCACCTAAACCCTCCTCTCTCTACCCGACTCGCTGCTTTCCCCCCTCTTGTGTGCAGCATCCAACCGGCGAAGGGAGGCACACTCACACTCACACAGCAGCGTCTCTCTCCACATATCTCAGAGAGTCACGCCCCCACGCTGTCAACCAACCTTTTTTCGATTCGCACCTGCCTCTTGCGAGACCTGTTGAAACACCTTGACTCAGATCCGGATCACGGCTGCGCGCATAGCGACCCAATCATCCATCCTTCCAGCTACTTCCTATTCGGCTTTGCATATACTTGGAGGGCCAACTTTCACCCAATAATCTATCGACCCAAGACATCAAACTAATACACACCCATACTACTGTCTTCATCTTGCGCATTACTGTCGCACCTAATACCACAGGACCGGATCCATTCAGCCTCTACTTGAAATAATGTGAGTGCTATCCTGGATGTCGGGACCTGCTTCTTCAACCTCCTTGCATGCTTGCAACGGTCCGACAGACTTGGTCAATCGTGCAAAAAGCTAATCGCAGGCAAGCCTAGACTTTAATATTCATCGCGCCATCCGGTTCACTCCAGCTCGACTATTTCTTTGTCAACACGAAACGATAGTGAGTATTTCCTTTCTTCAGCAGGCTTGGACTCTTGCTCCATCCTACATGTTGTCTTGACGACATTGCCCAACATTGTCAAAGTCGGACGGGAGCTTACCTTAGCCGTGTACCAGAGCCTTGGGACCATCTTCGGAAGACACCTGCAATCTCCTGCGAACGCCCTCCCCGAGTATTCTCATCGACAATCCTTCCAACTTCAGCTGGACTGTCTCTTTTAATAATCCAATTGCAAGACCTGGCTGGATCTACGGACTGTACCTTGTTTTGGCCTGTATATCCATTAATCATCAACCATCGCATTTTACGCGTGCAAGCCATCGACGGGTTCTTGCTTTATTACTCCAGCAAAAGCGTTCGTCAGGTTTCTGATTCCCAGCCCACCTGACGCAAGTCGACCTTCACCGCGGTGTGCATTCTTGAGGTCGCTCCGTGCCTCATTTTGACTCTGTTCTCCGCTACTTTGCAAACCTGGCGGTCAGCACACTTATGCGCCTTCAGGTTCGTCGCCATCCCTTCTTTCTCAATTATTCTTTCCTTAGCATTTTATCCTGACTTTCATTTCTCTTCACGCAGTCTCCTCCACAGTTGAGAACTGCACCTGTCATCGTCGACGAAGAATCGGCTGTCCCGGAGTCCGTTATCATTGCCTGTCAGGAGGCCCAAAAGGGTGACCTCCTGGCCTCGTCAGATTACGGAAATCTGCTCGCATCAATGTCGGGTTACGAAAAACCCCCTTCCTATGGCTACGGTATGTTATTGGTGCTTCCAAGGAAGACCTTCGGCCGCTTAGCGGATCTACCCGAGGGTGCGAGGCTTTATCATGGCTCAGATGACTGACCAGTACCGAACTAGGCTACGGCATTGCCACACGATCTGATCAGGCACCTGGCTATCCCGCTTACAACCAATCATCATATGGCCTCTCCTACTCAAATTCCCACGCGCAGGTCCCATCTGGCCTACCTGATGCTGCTCAAATCCCCCTTCTCACTGAAGAGTCATACCAATCCCATGACTCCTCTTTTGCTCAACAGAATGCATCATCCTATCCCTCTTACATGGCTGCAGGATCCCGTACCTTGCCTGACATCGTCTCGATTACGCCACAAAGAGGCCCTGCAGGTGGTAGATTTATCATTTACATGAACGCCACGGAGGATCTAGAAAGCAACGGAGTCTCTTTCATCGTCTCGTTTGGTACCAAGCGCTGCGAAGGTCGTCTCACTACTTTGCCCGGTTCAGGTCAACAACCCAACTTTGCCATTATTGTTGACGTTCCCGCATTCGAGTCCACTGCATCATCAAGCACTGCTGTCACCATCTACCTGGAAATGACAGATGGTAACAAGCAGGCTCTGAGCATGCCCATCGAAGTCGGTCAGTACACGTACACAGACGCGACACCTTACGCCATTTCGAGTCCGTCGCAAGGCAGCACGCGCAAGAGAAAGATGTCAGAAGACGCTCAGTCACCATCAAAGCGTCCTTCATCGCAAAACCTCCGCGACTCTCCGCTGCACAACCCTACCGACGTCAAGTTCTCGCCGCCTTCGTCCACTATTGTCGACCCGTATTTGTCGCGTCCTCAAACGGCTTCGAGCGCAATGTCCTATGCCCGTTCTTTCAACGCTCCCGCGCCTACTCAGTACTCACAGACCATGCAACAAGCTCCGACATACAGGCTGGCTCCTACGCCTATCGGCATGCCTCAACCGCAGCCTTTCAACTCTTACCCTTCGACCTACATGACTGGCGACCGCGCAGCACCTACCTCCCAGGTCAGCAATGTCTCATCCACCGGCGCAAACCCACCTCTGATCCGTACCACTGCTCTGCAGCCATCGCCTACTGGAATGTCTCCAAGTCAGCCTTTCAACCCATACGCCATGTACCCTTCCAACATCAAAGCTGTCCTCAAGCTAGAGGGTGACTTGAACGGCATGGCTAGCGACTGGAACGCCGACGAAGTTTCTGCAAGACGTCGCATCGTCCGCTTCCGTCGCAGTCAAAACGGCAGTGTCATCTCTGCTTCATTCCAGCCCGTCACACCCGAAGAGCATGCACAAGCGCCTGGCTGCATCTACGTCAACTGCATTTGGTGGGAAGAGGAGAACGGCTGCTACATCACCAGTGTTGATACTATCCAACTTCTGGAGTCTCTGGTCGCTGTCCGCTTCACCGTAGAAGAGAAGAACCGCATTCGTCGCAATCTTGAAGGCTTCAGACCTCAGACCGTGTCCAAGACCAAGACGAAGTGCGAAGAGTTCTTCAAGATCATCATGGGCTTCCCAAGTCCTAAGCCGCGCAACATTGAGAAGGATGTCAAGGTCTTCCCTTGGAGAATCCTTGCAGGCGCCCTCAAGAAGATCATTGGCAAATACGTGAGTTTTACATTCATGTTGTCTGGATGCCCATACCCTATGCTAACGCACTCGCAGTCTGCAAGTTACTCTTCGACTGCTGGCGCTCTTCCTTCCCCAAGCTCGGTCGCACCGCCCAGGCATCAGCTGCACAGCTCGTCCCCTCCTTCAGTCACAAGCAACACCTCGATGACCTTCCCCACCAGCATGACTGCAACAAGCATGCCCATGCATCAGTCAAATGTATCAGCAGGTATGGGTGCTATGTCAGCAGGGCTCGGCGATTCACGCCTCATGATGCAGCAACAGCAGCCGCATGCGCAGCAGCAACAACATCATCAACATCAATACCAGCAGCAGCATCAATATCAACACCAAGGTCAACAGCCGCCGCCACATCAAGCTCACGCTCATCAGGCACCTCAGCCCGGTATTTCATGGCACCAACCGTCGAACAATTACACGACCGAGCCAATCATGCCAAATCGTACCGGCAGCATAGACTTTGCCACGTTGTGGGAGACTACCAACCCACAAGCGCCCCAGGGCCACCAACAGCAGCGTATCCCGTCTATCAGCCAGTCGTTGCCTCACCTGTGGCCGCAGCAAGACTGGAAAGACTTTCGCACAACACAAGCCTAGGCGAATTAGACTGTGATTGAAGCAACTTGTTGCGATGCATGCCGCAGTGTATCAAGTTTCGCATGCATGATGGTCGGTCATGTGGTCGAACAACGCTAATCAATTCCCGGATCCCTCTACACCTATTTGCTACTCCCCTTTTTTCCTTGGCGTTGCGCCCTGCTGTTGGTCACACTTGCAGATGATCGTCATGGCTTGTGACTCCCCTTTTGCGAACCACACGCCTTGACTGCATCATCCACCAAATATTCCTATCGCCTTGCTCTCTCGACCAAGCGCATCATCGACCACAATTATCTATCCCTGGTCACATCACCCTTCTCGGAGTTCTTTTCCTTGGCTTGCTGGAAATACATCTTGCGATCTAGATTTCTCAAAGACATGTCTCTCGCGAGACTACGGCGGGCGTTTGATACCACACTTGATTTTCTTGTCCGCGGCGTTTTTCGCCACAATCATCACCATCACTATCACCACACAGTCATTCTTAATCCACCACCACCATCACCACCCACACCTTACACTTAATTTTAAACCAACACAACAAGACAAACAGGCTTTGATCAAAGGGGACTGGGACGGTGCATTTGGGCGTTTTTCCTTTTCTGGTTTCGATTCTCACAAGGGTTTTTGAATTTCGTTTTCGGCTTATCGCTTCTTTCGCCTTGGAGGTTTGAAAGAAGAATGCATAACTTTACTGTCCGGCTTTGAGATACCCCCCCTTCTTATTTAGTTAACAACGCTCGCTTCAAATACCTTCTTTAGTCTAGATAGGTCTTTATCTTTTTTTTTTACTATTTTCGGAGCGTTCGCTTTGGTCGGCTCTTTTTTGATATATATCTCCTTCTCAATTTCTCTTTGAAAATGTGACTTGGCTGTGTAGTGATCCCAACCTTATATCTGACAAGCATCAGATCAAGAGGCTAAAAGACTCTTGTGAATTCTTCGTCTACTAGACAATCTGGAAACTCCACCAAGGACATGTAGTCACTTTTAAGCACATCCACAACCGCAAACCCAAGTTACCCGACTTTTTCAACTCCTCACCGCTAAAACTAATGCACCCACGCTGCACGAAAGGCCCGAACCCGAACCTTTTTTTTTTTGTCTCTTCCTCTTCCTGTGATGGTGTGATGGGGAGCCGAAAAGGAAAAAGGGAAAAGAAGGGAAGGGAGCGGGAGAAACAGCGGGCCGTGCCGAAGTTTATCTTAGGTGGTCTGGAATGCTTTTGTTGAGCGCTCGGATGTGGCGAATAGGGAGGAAAGTGATTGATAGAACGCAAGGATAGGTATGAGGCTGGAGATAGAGTAGAATGAAACTCGAGGAGTAAGTGGTAGTAGTATGAATGTACAGCGATTTCGGCAAAGAATAAAAAGGTGTAAGCGAGGACGATAGTTTTTCGTATGTACAGTTCAGCAGTGACTAGAGTAATATACAAGAACGCAAGAACAGTGACAGTGATGATCGAGAAACATGCGATGCAAAAATGAAAAGGCAATTAACGAAAAGATAATGTGTACAAGATGCTCGGAATATGCGCAAGAGAGGGTGGGTCTAGTGTGGTTGAAATGAGGGCGGCTTCTGTATACCGCCGGGAAATGTTGTTGAAGATATGCAAAAAGGCAGACAAGGTTGACGGTGGAAGGAAGGAAACTGTGGTTAGTAAAGAGGGGGGAAAAAGAGGAAATCTGCCGGATGAGTGAGCATCGAGGTTGCCACTAGCAGAGTGTTGATGCCGAGATCGAACTCCACGCAGCCGTTGTGTTCAGATGGCCACATGCTCGTAAGCGGCAAGCAGTGCTCCGTGTCTGTGCTTATTCATCTCTTGAGATCCTCCTTGACGCTGCAAGAGGTCGATCATTTGCCGAACGGCCTCTTTGCACTTGGTGTATAGAGGATCTCTTGAGTTTTGTTCACTCGCCTGGAGGGTTGCAAGAAGATCGGTCATGGTGAGCTAAGATGTCAACATTAGCAATCGTTAGAAAATCAACAGCTGATATGGCACTTACGGCTTCTTCGAAAGCGCGGTGTTGGAACACCCACCAGACACCAGCATCACCTCCGAAGAAATCATTCAGCTTAAAGTAAGTCCAGATAGCTTCGTGAGCGGCCTCTAGCGCACCACGGAAGTTGAGCTCGACACCGGTCTCTGCATCTTCGAATGCTTGAATGATCATGAGACAGTGGTAGTAATTGCTGGTGAAGAACAAGTTCTGACGAACTGCTCTGCCACTATTCTGTGCCATTTGGCGCAGTGTCTCGTAGTCCGAGGTCGTGAGGAAGGAAGGTGCGTTCTTCCAGATCTCACGGAAGGAATTTACGAGTGTTGTCTTTGCTCGAGGATTCTTGGCTATTGGGATAGAGAGCGATACTGGAGAGCAGAGATTCTCTTGGACCTTCAATGCCAGTCGCCATAGTGACTTGACGTATAAGACATCGGCTTTGTCGACATCCTCAGTAATTCTTTGGTGGGGAAGAATGTGTGGTTCGGGCTGCTTGGGCACTTCCTGTGGAGGAGCGATCACGCTAATGCTCATCAAATTTTCGATACGAGCACTGCTGCCTGTGTATCTCGTCGAGTCCTGTGCCTCGGCCTCTGTCTCATTGGCGAGCGAATCGATGGACACATCGCTGTGAGTGGCTGTCGGCGGCAATTTGAGGAGCACTGTGAGGAAAGTGTCTTGATGCAGAATAGCTTGCCAAAATCTGCGACGAGTGTGCTTCTCGACAGGCGAGATGTTTGGTAAGATGATGTCAGGATCGCGATGGAGCCGTAGAGCATACGCTTGTCGCACAATAATACCAGACCAGGCATAGGCATCTGATGCGTGATTGTCGTTCATCAAGAAATAGCACAGCAGAATCTGCGCACCCAGAGCTCTGAGCGAGGATCTGTTGAGATATGAGTAGATGCGAAGTGCCTGGTTGGCAGCAGATGCTGTTGCTCCGTTAGTGATTGTGGTTGCCATATTGTACTTGGGTGGACTTACCTAAAAATTCTGCACTCGAACTCTTCGCATCGTAGGCTGGAAATTGCATGAACTGAGTTCCCATAGCATAGAGAGCAAAATGCAACGCGATCAGATCAGCATCTGCTGTCTCTCGCTCCTTCTCCGGCAGCTGCCAGAAGCGTTCATATGCTACGTAGAATGTTCGGCGATGCAGGAATGGATACACAGGAGCGACGCATTCAAAGTACTTGGCGATCAAGATATCAGCCTGCTGCTTGCTCGGCAGCACTGCCAAAACTTCCGGTAGACCACCCTGACATGTCCAATAGTTCGTGAAAGGATGGGAAGAGCCGATGCCGAATATGTTGGATGGTGTCTGTTTCGAGAATGGGACTTGCGATTGCAAGAAAGGTGAGCCGAAACCAACAGAGGTTTCCCGTGGAGATCGATGATGGAATTTCGAGAACAGATCTGTCCGTACTTGCTTGATGCCAGAAGCGCTTGAGGGAGAAGATGAAGAGCCATCGAAAGACCCCGTAAGTTTCCTGATCTTGGCTGGCGGTGGCTTCACCATGTGTCTTTGCCTGTCAGCTCCGCCATCTTTTTGGCTTTGCTCGGTGTTAGCATCACTCGATACAATCAGCTTCGTGATGTACACGTTCGCTTACCTAGCATCAGCGATTAGATTCGCGACATGAGTGTATTTGCATGTCGATTGCCGTTTGATGCAAGCCAAGCATCCCGGACGTCCTCGGTCGCACTAGAAATGTTTCGTCAGTACTTATTGGTCACAGCCAAGTTTTTGAGCTAGGCAGATGTTGTTTTGTGTGTTCGCAATCGGGAATAGCAGTGCTCACTGTTGATAAAAGATAATAAAAAGAACAAACTGACCTTTGTCTTACGTTCGACACATTCCTCACAGCTCAAAGTTGGCTTGTTTCGCTTCTGCTTAGGCTTAGCGCGTTCGCCATCAGGTGTGTATGTACGTGAATCCCCAGCTGGTGACTGGCTGGCACTAGTATTGAGTGGTGGGAGTGGTGGCGCAAATGCATTAACAGGCGTCACAGGTACTGATCCGTAAGTCGCGGCATGGTATGGCGACTGTTGCTGGGCGAACTGTTGGACTGGTGGGAGGTGACCTGATTGATGTGGTGTGAATACCGACGATTCAGAGATGGGTAACCCCGACATTCTTATCGACTCGGGTTCCTGCAGTGGTTAGGCGGCTGAGAATGGTCGTGTTTCTTGACCCCACGTTATTGCGCGTCCTTTGGAGAGATGGAACGTGGAGGAGGTGGGCCGATCTGCGTCTTCTCAGAAGATGCCTCTTGGTGGAAATAATCTGATATGAGCAGTAGCCGCCGGGAATAGAGATTGAACGCGACTTCGTGGGAGGCATCCGGGGCGACCGGGGATGTCATGACTGGAGGAAAAAAAGCCAAGCCCTTTTTCCCAACATCGGCCGTTTTTCATGTCGTTGAATCAAGCAAAACACTAACAAACTCAATGGTGGCTAGCCTCTATTCGACCAGATGCATCCGAAAATGTACCACGGCGATGGTATCAGGGCCAGAGTGGCAGTGCAATCCTTTGGAGGTCGCGATGAGTCCGCGGCGCCGGAAGAAGCTGGGGAAACGAAGTCCGCGACCGGCGCTTCGCCAGCGAAAAGTGGACATCTTTACGCCAAAGAAGGATAGCCCGAGTCGACGACCGTATATCGACCGTCTTCAGTGCAGTAAAGATTGAAACTGTAGGTCAAAGCTAAATGAACTGTTGATTTGGTTCTCGAGCGCCGAAATCTACGATATCTACTGCCAAGACACACCGTTTGCAACTGCTCTTCGGAACCTGTTGAGCATTTCCGACGCCCATTCTCGGATGTCCATCTCGCATATCTACCTTTTGTGGACACCATCCCAGGCCTCGAAACGCGAGTGAGGGCTCGCAAACCACGATTCCCCTGTGAAGATAGTCTACAGTGATCCTCTGGAAGTATTGCACCAGTCAGTCAGCGATCAAAAAAAAGGAAGCAACCAGAAGGAAGAAAAGAAAATCGCCTTTGTCAAAGGAAGATTGGCATCTAATATCAGCTTCTTTCTCATCTTGCGAGATATACCAGCATAAAAAGAGCGCACTCCTCTGTGCGGATTTATGCTAGATCCGTTGCCTGGATAGTGTCTGGACATTCGCAACCAACTTATCTCGAACACGCTCTCGAGCGTGGTCTTTCGGACTATCAATGTCTCGACTTGCAGTCCAGACTGCATGTCCCGAGTCTTCTATCTGGCGTGACATTCCCGAGGCAGCTTTTCGTCAACATCTTGTTGATCTCGAGAAGCAATGCAATGCCGTTCCCATCGCATCCGAAGTTTTCACATCCTCTTCATGGACGCACGTATCAAGTCAACATAAGCTGTCTGTTGAAGAGGAGCAACAAACTGCAGATGATTTTGCGTTCCTAGTAGCGGTCAATGAAGGTGCTCAGAGCGTCTCGGCAGTTTGTATCGAAGAAAATACAACACTTTCAGGGGGTCTGACTCTACGGATTGCGGCACTGGATACGACCCTCGGAGATGACGTGACTCAAGCACTCAAGAGTATATGCGGCCACCTCACAAAGATTGCAAACAATAAGACCCAAACACCAGAGGATGTTGAGGAAGTTTTCCATGACATCGTCGTGCTACACCAATATCGACTTAAGGGATACATGCGATCATGCAAATGGACGAAACCGAAACATCTCGTTTTAAGCCACAAGAAGCCACTGTGGAAAGACTTCCCTTCCTTGTTACATCGCGCACAACATTTATACACTAAAAAAGAGAAGCAGATGCGTCAACAGATGGAGTCTTCTATCTCGTCTCTAGCGCTTCTCTATACCATGTACGAACAACACGAGGGCGATGAAATCATGCAATTAAAGCATCTGGTCAGAGCCACCTACCACTTTTGCATCAATCACAGTACGAAAGACTTTGTCGAAAGACTATTGAATAGTGGTGGAGCAACACCAACATCGCAAGTCCAAGCGGCGATCAACCAGTACAGACAATTGGAGAAGATTGCTGCTTACTATCGCATCGCCACCTCTCTCGCTCGCATCGCTGTCAAACACTCTAGTCTATTCAAAAGTGGAATTGCCATTGACTATCTCAAACCATACGAGAGCACTCCGACGATAATTGCTCATGAGTCTTGGGCACATACTTGCCACGTTCATGCCGAAGTCCAACTCGCCGTCCACTATGATATACAGCCATCATCAACCGAGACACTCCGACCCAGATGTATCGGCACTTCCAAATGGCTCTGCTTCCTCTGTTACTCATTCTTGGAAGCCCATGGCAAATTCTTCCCCTCGAAAACGCATGGAAAGTTGTACGACCAATGGACGATACCGGACTTGGTGGAGTTCGACGATGAGACGGTAGCAAGATACCGGGACGTGATCACAAGAATCGACTCTCGAGTTTTGGAACTGGATGGCAATGTCTTCTGGAGACCAGAGCCTTTGACGAGTCGTCAAGACTTTGCCTTGATTCACACGGACGACGGGTTAGTGACAGGAAAATTGAACACGGGTCTATCGAAATTGGCCCTTCCAGACTCCGTCGAGCCAACAAAGGAGATGGCTATGTAAGAAATAGAATATTGATCCAAGTGATCTGAGCGTTCAGTATCAACATGGTCCGAACCACTCATTCCAAACTGGTGTTTAGACACTGCTCTATAATCGACTACGCATCTTTTCATATCGTGTAGTGTCTATGAATGCCATGATCTTGCTGAGAATGAAAGCACATATGATGTCTGTCTTTCATTACCTCAAGAATCCGTCGCTGGTGTTGCGTTGCAGTCACTTCGTAAGGGACTTATGTCCTCATCACACTCTCATTGAACAGAACATAGCCTGCAGAACCCAGTCACTATTCTCACGATAGGTTCACAAGCACAGTGGGCATGGGTTGACGGGTCTGTCGTGTTTTGAATACGTTCCGAGCTATCTCGTTCAAGTTCCACTCTACTCCTTCTTCTCAAAGTTCTTCTCCCTCTCCTTCTTCATCTCCTGACTAGCAGGTCTCGCCATAATTCTCTCGAACCAAGCATGATATGTCGGCAACTCCTTCTTCACCTCCGCATGGAAAGCCTCCGACTCTTCACCGAAGATGAACGGCAGCAGCAAGTTCCAAGGAATGAAGGCCAGATCTGCGTAGGTGTACTTGTCGCCGACCAGGTAATCGGTACCTTGGTCTTTGAGGTGCTTGTCCAGCACGGTAAGCACACGCTTTATTTCCTTGCTGTAGCGGTCGATGGCGGAGGGGATCTTGTCCGCATGGTAAATGTTAAACCACACACGTTGGCCAAAGTAAGGACCTTGACCGGAAACTTGGAAGTGCAGCCTATTTCAAGTCCTTCTTATCAGCACAACCATCCAAAGAACCAAAAAAACTTTCATCCACACATTTGCATTGCTGCTCTTCCTTACCATTGCTTCAATTGATACTTTTCCGGAGAAGAGGTGTATGTGAATTTATTCTCCTTGTCGTATTCTTCGATGAGGTATTCGAGTATGGCGCCGGATTCCCACAGTGTGATGCCGGTGTTGGGGTCTTCGATGGTGGGCGTGCGGCCGTTGGGGCACAGCTTCTCGTACTCGGGCTTCTTGAGGTCGGGGAAGTCCCAGAGCTTGTGCTCGTAGGGGATGTTGAGCTCCTTGAGGAGGAGGACGACCTTCCAGCTGAGGGAGAGAAGGTTAGTATGGGTTCTCGCAATAGGAGGGGGCGGAGAACTTACGGGTTGGGGCCGCCAGCGTGGCCGTGGAGAAGAATGGGCTTGAGAGACATGTTGTGTGGTGTAATTGATGTCAAGAAGTATGGAATAAACAGTCAATGGCTGCGTTGGAGCTGCACTGAGCTACCTTATATACCCTATCTACACCTCTTAGTGATAGTCTGGCCTCTTGCCCCACTTACCGTTGTTCGAAGGTTCCATGATGTCGATGCGGGAGGTAGCGTTTCGGCATTTTCGGTGTTAAGCTTGCATGTCTGGTACGCTGCTTAGAAACCCCATACCCCTCCTCGAAGAACTTTATTAAGCTCTGAACAACAGTGACAATCTTGCAGAAAAGCGGTGTGAGAAGCGCACAGGATAGTGGCGATATGATGGCTGATAAACATAAAAACCACATTGATGGTGGTACCTGATCCTTCGAGGCACCCGATTCAAGTGGAGACTCTCAAGATGATTGCGGGGAAATGTTTAGTCAACATGAAAAAAGACGGTAAATTAAGCTGCATTAAAATAGAAATAGAACTATTAGATGTTTCTGGAACTGGGTATCTCGCAGGAATGTAGCAAAAAAAAAGGACAAGTAGCAGAAAACAAACGTAGATCGTTGAATCATCAGTTGACACCCATGGCCATGTTGTTCCAGTAGTCCCAAAGACCACGAGAATCGAGTTGTCCTCTATCTTTTCGGCGACGGAGGGCCTCCACGTATGACAAGCTTCTTTGGCTTTTTTCGCGAGGGACTCTCTGCGTCTCCGTTGACGTTGTGAGGTTCGACTCTTTCTCCTGTGATCGGACTCTTGGCAATGGTTCTGCTGGTTCCGTTGAATCGTCGGACTCCGTATCCGTTGTTTCGTCGAGCTGAGTCTGGGGGTGTTGGGGGACCAGACTCTCTTTCTGATGACTGTCCGGAGTCTCGTCTTCGTTCGGCGCCTGAGGCTGCAGAGGGAGATGTTGGTCGTCTGGGAGATGTTGGCGTCAACATGGATGCAGGACCTTGAACTCTTTGTTATTCGAGTTCTGATGCGCGTAGAACGGCAGAAACAGGAGCTGAGTTGGGTAGGAATAGGCGTGGGGCTAAATACCTTTGCCTTTGCTGTTCAGACGTGGAGTGGTATCCTCGTGATATGCGTCCTCATCACCGTCGGTCGGGTCGTCGAATAGTATACCTCCAGTACCCTCCTTGATGGCATTGACCATGTCGACAGCAAAATCTGGATTGTCTTTGAAGCAGTTTCGGTAGCTCTCTGCATTCTTATCACTGTCCGGATCCATGATCTGTCGAGCAGCAATTTGAGCCATGAGCTTTCGGAAAGGCGAGCCTGTAGGAGAGCTGCGGTAGATGTCGTTGATCTCATCGGCGTCTGGAACAAGTTGGGCTTCGAGTAGTCCTTGTCTGTAGCGATCGATAGACTCGTTCTTCAGGTTGGGAATGTCGAACTTGTTGCAGAGCAGATATAGCTTGTGGCAAGCGACTGAGTAGTCGTACTTTTTCTCATCCGTCATATCAGACGTGTCGTCCAACGTCCCTTGGTATAGCCATTTTACAAGCAACTCAAACCCGGCAGGGTCCTGGTCAGGTAGGTCGAGTTCCGATCTTTTGGAAGCCTTCGGCGGTGCGGTGTCAAGAAACTCGGACTCGAAGTAGGGCGAGTGGTGACATAGTAGATTTCGGTGCAGCGACCAATGCCGGCGCTCTTCACCGACATAAAAGTCGATAGTCGGGCCAGAGAGGAGCCTTTTCCACAAGGTCTTAGCTTCGTCAGGCATTTGCGCCAACAGGAAACAAGCAGACAAAGCTCAAGTGGAAGCGATGCAGTGCAGTGTAACGTACTCGGCAAAGGTCTTTGCAGTTATCTCGCTGACGTTAGCTCTGGCCATGCGAAGTACTACGGGCGCGTTGTTGGCATACGCAAAGTCGCGCGAGTAGATTGGTGGCAGGTATCGATAGGCGTGCTGATACAGTCTTTCAGACCATGAACCCATGCGATGAAGCGAGTATTAAGTAGACGTGATGAAAGGCAAGGGAGCAGAACATGGCATTCCAGAGACGATGCGACAGGATTGAAAGGGGGGTTCAACAGGGCGCAGGAGAAGAATTGGAACAAGGATGGCTGGCTCCGTCATCATCGAGGGGTGACAAGGTTTCGGTACATTCTGCTCGACCTCCCGCCTGTCAACCCGCTGCCACCACGATTCCCCTTTTCGGTAATGATCTTCTGCTTACACCCATGACACGGAAAAGCACTCATCGCGTGATTGTTGAAGACTCGAGGACCTCTTGTACTGTACCTTATAAAGCGCGTGCATACATTTTGTTGGTTCCTCGAATCATACTATTGATTGCTTGGTAGGCAATCAACACTGCTTGTTGGTCCTCTGGAGTTCACGGCCCATCGTTTGAAAGCTGGGCTGGCGCGACGCGTGATAAGCTTGGCAAACTCGAGAGCGCTTCTGCCTTGCGACAGCAAATCCATATCAACTCTTTCGTTCGCGACACCATTTCTTTTCTTTCCATACCCACTATTTTCGCATCGTTTGTACGTGTCGCCGCTCATGACAATCCTTGTCGCTCTTACACATTCCCATCGCTCCTACGCTCGCCCGTAAGCATTTCTGCTGTTTTGCGCATTATCCTTCTGCACTCGCTCATACACATACAACACATAGGTGACGTCCCCATTTCTTTGAATCCTTGAGTCAGGGCTGCTCTCAAAGCCCGGTCGGGAGGTTGGGACCGGCTACGGTCAGCTTCAGAGTTAAGATGCCTAGGCGTTGACCACCAACATGGCAGAGTTCAATGGCAGGCCATTCTACTAGTCGCACTTCCGAGTGTTGCTAGGGTCTGTAGGGTCCGTTGGTCACCGATCGTCATCGTCTAACAGCTCATGAGCTGCAGACTTTACGAGCAGGTCAGCTGGTCTGATCTGTTAGGAGCCGTGAGAAACCCGACATTCGATCTCTAACCATGATGCTGGTCCGCTGCGGTACTATCTCTGTTGAGTCAGGGCTGCTCTATCACAAAGCCCGGGTGGGAGGGTCACGCTTACGCTTGCGTGGGGTTCTCATTTCTACTAATTCTCATTATTGCTTTTGACTGACAGGTCCATCTATCCAGTCGTATCTCAATAGATCAAATGGAACCAGACTTTTCTGTTGCATCGAATGCTTTCGTGCAAGTTTATGCAAACCTTCAAGATGACTCGATATCGCGACCATATCTCCTGGACATTGCTTTTGAAAAGGAAAAATTCCACCTCAAGCTTCGTGCTCAGGCAAGGCTTTGGAGCTCGCTCAGGAAGACAATCGTCTACCTGTTTCTTGACGCCAGCCACGTCGAAAGTCTTGTAGTATGCGATGAGGTCGCCCCACCCGACATCGCAAGTACCCTTATCAAGCAGGGCCGCTGCACGACGACATCCAAAATCACATGTTTGCAAATATTACTCAAACAACACGGGACTATCCTTGCTCCCAGAGCTACGCTGCAGAAAAAGCCGGCCATACGCGAAGATATGGAAGCCTTGATGCGGTTGAGCCGATGCAAAACGTTCAAAGTATACATACCATCAGACTCTATTGACAAAGAGAAACTGTCGGGCCTCTGCAATGCGCTGGCTAATAGCTCTGTCAGACCGGCACCGGACGTGGTGAAGACCTTATACGAAGGCAGGGGCAGCAATATTGTGACGAATGTCGACGACCTATGGACACTGGCGCCGGTCGAGGGTCCACCTTCGTACGATGCAGCAACGGCTGCTGGGGCAAGCGCCCATGAGTCGTCAGGTCACTCAGACACCGAACCATCGAGGGGTCCCAGAGCCCCTGGTAAGAGACAGATGTCTCCGGAACCAAGTCAGACACCTACGAAACGCCATGCTTTGATGCAGAAAGTTGCACCAGTGGCATGGGAGGCCGTAATCGCTGCTCAAGCCGCGCAGCTGGCCAGGCTCAACGAACAGGTCACAGCGCAAGCAGTTCAAATGGCTGCTTACAACACACAGCTTGCCACTCTACGTGAAGAGATGCAGCATTCCCGGCGCCCCCCTATGGTCGACGCAGGGAGTCAAACCGAGCCAGCAGTTCCTGTGTCTGAGCATCACTCATCGCCAGCAACTCCTGTGTCTCAACAGCACTCGTCGCCAACGTTTTTTCCTAATTCAGCTAGCCAAGCTAGCACGATTGAGAACAGTATCGAAGACCGTCTCATAATGCTTGAGGATGGCTTGATCGACGAGCAAAGGATACGGAGATCATTAAACGAGAAGATAGATAACAACGACGAGCGAATCAAGCGAACACTCGATGTAGAGTGTAGCGGATTAGAGCACGCGGTCACGGAACTTGAATCTCGAGTCGAGGATATAGAGAACGACTTCAAAGAGGATTTACGGCAGGAGTTGTCGCTTGAGCTACAGACTAAGCTCGAGGAATTTATCGAGTTCCGACTAGAGGATGTAGAGGAAGTAGTCAAGCACGACGTGCGAATGGCAATGGAGAATGCGTCGTACAATTTCAAGATGGATCTAGGCTGGGTAGAATAATGTATATACAGCATAGGCATCTCATCCATGTCAATTCTCACCATTTCCAGCTGCTTCAAGACACTATGCCTGTCCGTTTAAGAGTTTCTAGTGGGAACACTCCCTATGACAAGCTCTCACTGGGACTTGCTCTATTTCTCAAAGACAGCGTGCATTTTGCTGGGCATATGGCGGAGTTCAGAGCATGTAGGATCTGTGTACATAGTAATGTCTATGCTCGGATAGCGTGAGATATGTAGATGTTATGCATATTTGTGAAAAGACAATCAAACGCGCTATGTCGCGCTTCGCGTCCACTCGGAAAGCGCTTCATGTTTGTCCGGAACCAAAGCACGATACGAACAAGATGAATCAATGAATGCAGATATTGAAGAACCGACGTTCTCAGATGATCTTGCAGCCCTCTACGAACAAGAAGCAGAAACACGCGCAGACAAGAAACGACGAGGAATTGTGATACAGCACCGAAGCTGGCCTTTGGCAGACGCTTTCCGCAGCGAAGACGACCGATCTAATTGTAGGATTGAAGACTGATATTTGATGACCTGTTTCTGATCAAGAGCCAGATCCACCTTCGAGTCAGGTTCTCTACAAACGCAATCACGACCCACCGTCTTCACCACCTGCGATGCCCTTCATGTCCTCGGCCATCGCACCACCACCCGCACCTGTCGCAATGTCACCCAAAGCAAAAGAGATGGCAAAAAACGTCTTTATGGAAGACTCCGACAGTGATGAAGAGATGCCTTTACCGCAGCAACAAACGAGCCTGGAGCAAAGTCAACCACAGGAGCAACCTCCCTCGAACAGTCAACAACCCACCTTCTCGGCACCTACACAGTCGCAAGCCAGTCAACAGCCAACGAGTCAAAGTCAGAGCCAATCTCACGACCTAGGCTTGTCTCTCTTCGCCAAACGTACTATTCACAATCCGCTCCTCTCATCAAACAAGACTCCTTCGACGGCAAGAGTCGCTGTCCGCACATCCTCTGGCAAGTCGTTCTCTGTCAGAAAGAAGCAGAATGCCGAAGCCTTGTCTACCGAAAGACTAGCAGCATCACGCTCAGAAGTTGTCGAAGGAAGAGCTCAAAGAAATTACTATGGCGTCGATATCCACAACCTGGTCAAGGAAGCAAAAGCCCAACAAGTCATCGACCAAGCAGAAGCAGAAAGAAAGGCTGCCCTGCCATCGATAGAGCCTGCTATTCTTACCGAGGGTACAAGCAAGAGCCAGAGAACATTGATGTGGACGGAAAAGTACAGAGCCCGCAAGTTCACCGAGCTTGTGGGAGATGATCGCACTCATCGATCTGTCATGCATTGGCTCAAACGATGGGATGAGATTGTGTTCCCTGGCTCGAGCAGAAGACCTAAACATCGCAAAGATGCAGAAAACCCTATCGAAGAACGACCGCATCGCAAAGTCTTGCTTCTTACCGGCCCTCCTGGTCTAGGAAAGACTACACTGGCTCATGTATGCGCTAGACAGGCAGGCTACGAAGTTCAAGAAATCAATGCTAGTGATGAAAGAAGCAGAGATGTTGTCAAAGGTCGTATCAGGGATATGGTCGGCACTGAGAACGTCAGAGGTGTTGATCGGAAGACTGCTGCAGGCAAGATTCGCAAAGCCGGTCGTCCTGTCTGTGTCATTGTTGATGAAGTCGACGGCGTTGTTGGTGGCAGTGGTGGTTCTGGTGAAGGAGGTTTCGTCAAGGCACTTCTCGACTTGGTTGCTCTCGACTCGAGGAATTCGAACAAGACGCGATCGCAACAGCCACCTGGAAAGAAAAAGGGAGACAACTTCCGCCTACTACGACCTCTCATTTTGATCTGCAACGATGTCTATCACCCTTCGCTACGACCGCTTCGACAAAGTACTGCTGCTGAGATCATTCATGTCCGCAAACCAGCCATTAATTCTGTCGTTGCAAGAATGCAATCCATCTTTGACAAGGAGAACATTCCGTACGATGGCGATGGTGTGCGAAAGCTTTGTGAAGCCTCTTGGGGTATGACCAATTGCAAAGAAGGTGGTTCGGGCAGCAGTACAGGCGAGGGTGATATTCGAGGGATTTTGGTCGTGGGCGAGTGGATCGCAGGCAGACTACGAGCTACCCACGACCCACTCGCAAACTCGATGCAAAGACTAACTCGACGATGGATCGAAGCCAACATCCTAGCAGATCTCTCCCATGGAGGAGGTTCAGCAAGAGGAGTGGGCCGAGGCGGACCGAAAGAAGTAGTCGAGCGCGTCTTCAAAGAAGGCGCTGGCTTCTCGAAACCTACAATGCTAGCCGCACCATCAACCTCAACGACCGGCATGAAAGGTGTAGCCGAATCAGCGAAACGACAAGCCATGGACCGCCTCCGCGAGATGGTCAACACATCTGGCGACATTGACCGCATAATGACCGATTGCTTTTCCGCATTCCCGGATCAACCCTATCAAGATGACAACTACCTCAGCAAACCATCTGCAGCCTACGAATGGCTATACTTCCACGATCTTCTTTCCTCCGCCGTCTTCAGCCACAGTGAATGGGAATTGGCCACCTATCTCAGTCAACCAATCCTCGCTTTCCACCATCTTTTCGCCACACCCAATCGATCTCACGGTATGACTGGTAAATACAACGATGCGGAAAACGCAGAAAATGCGGAAACACCGATCCCATTTTCCGGCCCTCAAGCCTCCTTCCAAGCCCTTGAAGCTCAGAAATCAAACAAGGAGATCTTGCAAACGCTGCAGTCTTCACTATCACTGCCTCTGCTGCGTATGTTCCCTGCTCCAGCGGCTATGGCCACGGATTTCGTGCCCTACCTCACTAGAATGATAAATCCGAACGTCACTCCCGTGGTTGTGCAGAACAGTGGTACTTCTACCGCTTCTGTCCGCAAAGCTTCCGAGAAGACATTGGTGGCTAGAGCGGTCAATGCCATGACGGCATCTGGTGTGCGATTCGATCGTATCCGCCTGGACTCGGAAACCGCCTCCTCCTCCACGATGCACACGTCCGGCCCGCAAACGTGGGTCTATCGTATGGAACCCGCTATTGATGATTTGGCTGTATACGAGACCCTTGACTTGAAAGCTGCGGGAATGGCCGCGGTGGATAAAACTAGGTTCGCCGTACGTCAAGTCTTGGATCAAGAATTCAACATCGCGACCAAGAAATCTGCGGAGGCGGCGAGGGTTACCAGAGGTGGTGGTGGTGCTATCACTTCTCTCACTGATGTCGTTGCTGGTGTTACTTTGCCCGCTGAGCAAGGCAAGGGCTTGAAGCTCAAACGAGATTTCTTCGGAAGAGTTGTCGAGAAAGCGGAAACAGCAGAGGAGGAAGGCCAAGATGAGGGAACTAAGAAGAAAAGAAAAGTCGAGGAAGAAGGTGCGGACAAGAGGGTTTGGGTCACTTTCCACGAAGGCTATTCCAATGCTGTTAGGAAACCTGTTTCGTTGAAAGAGTTGGTTGGGGCGTTGTAGAAAGAGTAGGATGGGATGTCACAGAAGCTAGTATCAAGTTTTTTTTTCTGGTTTGATGGCTCCTTCCTCATTGCGTGTTTGGTATCCTGTCCTGCTTTCGTTTACACGCTCATATGTCCGATATCTGCGGTCGCTGTTTTCTGGACGTCAGATACAGTGCTTTCTTTTTGCTAGATGTGGATGTCGTTCTTTCCGTCTTTGATTCCCTTTTCCGTCATGTGTCCACCTTATAGACGTGACTCCTTGCTAATTCTTATGAGCGCTGCCTTGCTTGCCACACACAATTCAAAAACTCGATGGAAAACACAGGAAGAAATAGGAAAGGGAAAGATTTGACAAGGGAGGAGAAGTATTTTGTTCAAAATTTCATTTCATTCTTTGCAGGTTTGTCGCGCGAGCTATAATCGTGATGAAAAGTAGTACATTTGTCGGGAAAAGAAAAATCGTCATGGAAAGAGCAGGGAGAGGGAAAGAGCGTCATTTCCAAAAACCTCCATCCAAATCCCTTTTGTTTTTGTTATATACCCTCTGGATATTTATTTCTTCTCAAAGCTTGCTCTTGAACTTATCGCTATCGTTGGTCTTGAACAGAACCTCACTGTTCGGGTACGGGTCCACTGTGATTGCGTTCAAAGGGTTCAACTCGCTGGCACGGTAGAACATATCCTCATACACTTTGCCGTCGTAGCGACCGAGTGATGAATCGAGCTGCCAATCGGGGAAAGCCCATGCGTCGACCAATCTCACGGCGTGAGGGCGGATATCGGCCAACAATTTCATAACGGCATTTGTGCGAGCCAATTGGATCTGGCGGACTGTGACGGCGGCGGAAGTGTAGAATTCGGAAGCCTCGGATTCGAGGGTGTGCAGGGCGTAGAGGCGGAAGAGTTTGTGCATGAGTTCTCTGGTTTCGGGGTCCAGCTCGGAGTTTACAGAAGACGAGTTGAGGGCTTCGTAGAAGTTCTTGACGACCATGTATTGCGAGTGTGCGCGTGACAGACGGTAAAAGTCAACGAGCAAGTCGTTCCAGGCCTTCTTGTTCTCATCCCTGTGCTTGAGGGCTTCGAAAGTGAGGAAGGCTGATCTCCATGCGAAAGCAGAAACCAAATCTTCGTCCTTGTCCATGATGTTGAAGGCGGCGCCGGTTTCGGACTTGGCGAGGAAGTTTGCGAGGATGGCGGTTGTGTCGTTTGTGGGTTCGTTGCCCTTGAGGACGCTGCGGGCGGCCTTGAGTAAGTAGCGGGCTACTTGTTGGGTCAACATGTAGTTGTCGCCTTCCCAGGTGGCGGTGGGGAGGTAGTCGGCGTACCAGGGGCCGATACCTGAGAAGTTGCTGTAACCGTGACCACCGCAAGCGCGACGGCAGACCTCGAGGCCGTCGACGGCGGTGGATGAGGCGAGTGACTTGAGACCGCAGGAAGTGGCGTGGAGGTCGGCGAGCAGGTCGCTGCCAGGAGTGACTTCCTCGGGGCCTGCACCCCGCTTGGAGGTGCTAGCCTTGCCAGCATCCTGGCTCATCTTCTTCTGGTTGGCCTCGTAAAGCTGCATCATACCGCGACCTGTGAAGTGCAGGGCGTAGCAGGTTGCGAGCAGAGTCAGAAGTCTGATCTGAACAGTTGTGTAGTTGAGAACTTGGTTCTCGTCCGACTTGGGATCTTGAGCATCGCGGTCCTGGAATTGACGACGGACGGCAGCGTAACGAGTGGCGATGGTGACACCACGAGCGAGGACACTACCAGACTGCAAGACGATGGTGCTACGGACCCAGGTGAGGGTACCGTAGATGAGCGAAGGCGAGGCAGGACGCAAGTACTTGCTGGTGCTGGGGTCGACGCTGGAGAAGCGAGCCAACATGCTGATGTGAGGCACCTTGACTTTGTTGAACAGCAGGAAACCGTTATCCATGGTGTTGTAGCCGAACTTGGGACCAATGTCACCAATGTGGATGTTCTCGAGCGGCTGGTGTGTCTTGAGATCACGGATCTGGACGACGAAGGGGTGGGGACCGTAGGGCTTGTTGTTGATGTACAGCTGAGCCATGACGACGGCGTGGTTGGCAGTGCGGCCGAGAGAGCCGATCCACCACTTGCTGGCAGTCAGGGTGGGCGAGTTGATGATGAAAGTCTTGTCCTCGGCACTCCATGTCGCTGTTGTCTCGAGTCCTCGTACGTTTGAGCCGTGGCCGAGCTCGGTCTGGGCGTAACAACCAATGTATTCGTAGTTTTGTGCTTTCTTCAGGAACTTCTCATGCTGCTCGGGTGTGCCTTGGTCGCGGAGGGTGATCTGTGGAGCTTGTTAGCAGCTGTCTGGAGTGTCCATCATCGAGATACGACATACCAAGAACATGCTCTCGTGCAGGCCGTACGGGCCAGGCTCACTGATCAGGTCATTGGCAACCGTCTTGTCCTGGTCGGTCCAGCCGTGCTTGACCTGCAGCTGTCGGAGTCTCTTTGCTCTGGCCAGTGCCGTCTCGAATCTGTCAATGCGTCCAGCAAAGTAGTTCTGCGACTTGTCAAAGACCTTCTCGTTCTCCAGGATCTTGAGGATCTTCTGCTTTCGGTCGAGTCCTTCTTGTGTGAACAGGAACGTCGACAGTGCCTCGACATTGACGTTGGACTTTGCTCGCTCTTGCGACAACAGCTCGGTGCCTTGGGGGCCCGCAGGCTTGAGGTCTTTGACCCATGAAGGTGTAGGTGCCATGATGTGTGATGATGTGAAGGGATTGAGAGTGTGAGGAAACAATCAAGGTGATGATCGCTGCATTGTACTTAACACTGCGCCTTCGGCTGTTTGACTTCGACCCTGTCTCCCTGCCTCGGTGCCTCGGTTACGATACACTTTCTGGGGCAACCTGTGACTAGAGAACGCTGACGTGAACCATTTCACAACCTCCTGACAAGCCGGATTTCGCCTGTCGTCGCCGGACATGATTCCACCGCAGAATCACTCGACTTTGCAAGGAACCGATCTTTATGCCTGTCTCCTGTCGAAAGAAAGCATCTTCGCCGGACTCCCTTGCTCGCATCTCTTACCCGAAGAAGCCGGTCACGTCCTCGAAGCCAATCTTCTCTGTTCGCTAACTAGTCTCGACGGCCCCATACTGTCGTTTTGTGGAGACGCCTTTGTCCGGGGCAAAACCACCTTCAAGTCTGTGCTCTCTCTCGATTTGCTTGTGAAAACGGCGAATCGTCTGACGAAGACGTGCACATGAAGATGATGAATGATCGCATGATTCATGGACACGGATTTGTGTTAGGAGGTGCACATGAAAGCGGTAAAGGAGGTTATATCGCTAGAAGTGAGTCTTACGGGAGATGGTGATTTTGCCGCTCGCTTCTCTCATGGCAACGTCTTGGTGATTGGCCGAGTAATGCTATTAGCAATAGCAGTCGGCCGTCTGAACAGATTAAATGGCAATGCTTGAATTGTGTTTTCTACTTTTTCCATCGAGCTAGACAGCTCGAGCTCTAGGGGCATGCTTGCCACGGATGATGGAGGCTGTTTTTGGTTTCGATCTTCGGGATATACCAAAATCCATTTTACCCTTGGTTGATGCCCACGATCGTACCAACCACCGCTCAGCGGTATCTTGAGATTAGAATGGACGCTTTTGTGCATTACAGCGCTAGTCAAGTGCCTTGTGGACCGTCCGATTGAGTGCCGATGCAAAATCGAACTTGTTAATGGTATGACCCTGTCAGCTATCATGAAAGGGAATCACTCTGCTTCAGTACGCTCCATCTTCTCAAGCGCTGATATATCAACGTCGCTGAGACGCCACATATACCACATGAACAAGCTCCTGTAAGAAACGTTAGACTCGAATCACAAGGTGCAGATCATGGCAAGATTTACCTGTATGGAGAAAACTTCTCTGCAGCTTCCAACATGGCTTGCTCAGAGCCCATGTACTTCCACTTACCTCCTCCTTTGGCCTTGAGTTTGTTGACGTCTTTGCCGGTATAGACTGCCAGACCACGTCTGGATATAGAGTCAGCACACTTTCCCGAAGAACATGTGTTCAATCACGACTCACTGTACACCAAGATCTCCTGTAGAGAAGACGTTCATCCTCTTGAGATCGAAGCAGGCGAACATCTCAACACTCCACTTGCCCAAGCCTCTGACCGCTATTAGCTTCTCCATGACTTCTTCATCCGAAGCCTTTGCCAGCATCTCAGCGCTCAGCCGGCCAGAGTCGAAGTGCTCAGCCAAGCCTTGAATATATTCCGCTTTCCTCTGACTCAATCCAGCAGTTCTGAGGGTCGGGATAGGCATCGCGGCAACCAATGCAGGTGGCGGGAAATCTGGCGATCCGGCATAGTTGTGCGCTTCAGAAGCTTCGAACAAACCAACAAACTTCTTTTTGATACTGCTCGCTGCCGCACCTGAAACTTGCTGAGAAATGATACCAGAAGCCAGAGAACGGAAAGGATCAATTGGTTGTGCCAGTCCTTCGGCGTCAAAGACCTTGCAGTGGAACTTCTCAATGTATGGAGTCAGTCTTCCGTTTTCGTCCATGCGCTTGAGGTGGGCTACGGCGTCATCCAATATTGAGTTGGTCGTGCCTGTTGGAGCAGGTCCGGCGATATCGCTACTCCAGGTCGAGTAGGCAGTAACCACCTTATTGGAATCGGGTGACTTAATTGGCGCATTTGCGACGTGGGGTTCTGCAGGTCTAGGAAGTGGATCTTGAAGTGGGACAGTTCCATTCATCTTCACCGCACTGTCTGGCAAGGCGGATTCTATCTTCACAGCACTGATGTCCGCAGGCGTTGCAGTGTCATGTTCAACCTTCGTGCGCTTACGAGGTATTTCTCGTTTGGCAGGTGTGACTGATGTGGAGGTTTCTTCACCATTGATTATTGGAGTTGCTTCGGCAGCAGATTTTGATAGGTCCGAATCTCCAGTAGATGCCTTGCGCTTTGTGACTTTGAGTTGGGCAGTAAGCGTGGGTGCCGCTTTCGGTAGCGCCTGCACTCGAGTAGAGCGTCTGAGAGCCATCCTAAGAAGGTTTGTAGATAACGAGACAGAAGCCAGTGTCAGAGTCAATCGAAGAGATGTGATGGAAGAATCGATTGGTAAGATTGGTTGATGGTTTGCAGAGTCACGGGAGGTGGTCGAGAGTTCTCAGGTCTGACGCAATGACGCATGCAAGTTGGTCGCTTTCACTCGCTACAACTGAAGATAGAGATGCAACACGAGTCACAAAGCAAGTAGATGGGTAAATTCTACAAGTTTCGAGTGAGCAATTCGAATTGTAACAATGAATCACGTACGGGCACGTAGAATGGATATCAGATTAGGCAGTCGTGAGAGAAGCACAGACCATGCATGAAACGCGTGAGGCAAAATGGTTCGCCGAGTCCAGTTGCATGCATGCATATGGTGCATTTATAGGATAACTCTCGACCGCGACCGAAATGTTGCCAATCGCAGACCCAATGTCAAATCCAGTATTGTCCATGTACTCGCGTATGTTATGATCGGTAGAGGATAGCGCGATGCAACTATGCGAGGTACACAAGAGAGTTGTAGAAACAGAGTAAGAATTGGCTCTTCTTGTATAATCTTTTCGAGTCAAAGGAAAAAGCGGTTTTGGACATTCTAAAGGTATAGAGTACATGAAAGCGGCGGCGACTCGGGGAATGCGAGCAGATGAAAGGGTTGGGGCGATTATTTCTTGATGACCATGGCGTCAAGGTCCATTCTCTCTCTGCGCTCGGCCTCGATCTCCTTGATGATAGGGCTCAGGTATGGGATATCCTGGTGCACGTGTAAGCAATTGGCCATCGGGAAGCAGGATATGTTGTAGAAAGACGCACCTCGTCGGGCTTGGTCTGCTCGTTCTTGGGGAGGAGCTGGTGTGAGATGGAGCACTGCAGTCGTATGTCAGTCGTGTATCCGGGTTGAGGTGGACATTGGTCGAGTTGGGCGAACCTGGAAAGCGCGGCGCATGCGGAAGACACGGTCGTAGGCCTCCTTGGGCGGGAGACGCTTGAGGGCGAGGAGGACGGTCTCGGACTCCTCAGGAATCAGGTCGTCGGCTCTGCAAGGCACAAGCGACGTCAGCAATTGGGTCGGAGTGGGCGATTGAACACGGGAGGGGCGGCGGACCTCAAGCCCAACTTTCTGTAGCCAGCGGCGTCGGTGTACCAGTTGGCGAGAGGGGTCATCCAGCGCTTCAACCAGGGGCGCTTGACAATGAAGTTGGTGAGCGAAGGCTGCGACATGGTGGCGGTATGTGTTGTGTGCGGAAGGAGGGAGCTTCAATGTCGACTGTCTTCACGTCGATAGACTTGAACTTGTCGTCCAACTTGCAAGCCCAGCCCAGTCCGAAGGGCGGACGCTGATTGGCTGCTTACGTCGACAGCGCTGATTGGCTGATCTCGGTCGTCTTGTCCCCCGCTCTTTCCGCCGACCGAAGCGGTTGTTCCCTTTGATGCTCCACGCCGACCGGGCCAAGGTTATTGCGCTATCTGCCTGCTTTCTGGACACGCTGCCACCTCAAACAATCCACTCAACTTTTGCTTAGCTGTGCCTTTCGCAAACATCCTCGCTCTTGGCCTTTTTGTGCAGATTCATGGAGACTTGCAATCGCTAACGAATCCTTTCTGGCGGTGCCGGGCCGCGCGCGCATACAACCTCCCGTAACTGCTCGACGACAATCAGTGACGGATCTTTCCTCACCGTCACTTCTATACCAACAATCTCCACTCAGTCCGACCTTTCCGAATCCGCCTCTGGCCTGAATATGCGAAGCTATTGAGGAATATACCCCGATACAATGTCAGCCCCGGCATCCGACTCCCACGATCTAACCATCCACAAATCCCCGCCATCTACTGCGACTCTCCTTGCTCAACGGCTGCCCAAGCCATATATCAATAGCTTCTGTGGTGCCGCTGCTGGTGTTGCTTCGGGTATCGTCACTTGCCCACTTGATGTTATCAAGACCAAGTTGCAGGCACAGGGCTCTTTCCGTCACCAACAACATTTACAAGGCTCTCCCTCAACCACCCAAGTGTACCGTGGTCTCGTTGGTACCGCAAGAACAATCGTTCGTCAGGATGGTCTCAAGGGCATGTATAGAGGTCTTGGACCCATGATACTTGGTTATCTGCCCACCTGGGCCGTCTACATGAGCATATACGACATAGCAAAGAGCTCATACTCGGAGCGTATTGGTGCGTTGTTCATGCTGTATTCAATCGTCCTATACTGACCTCTCCAAGAACCACAATGGTTTGCTCACGTATGCTCATCTGTCACGGCCGGCGCCTGCTCTACTCTCGCGACCAACCCAATCTGGGTCATCAAGACTCGTCTCATGTCCCAAATATCTACAAAAGCCGTCGAGGGTCACCGCACCCCCTGGCACTATAACAACACCTGGGATGCTGCTCGCCAGATGTACAAAGGCGAGGGCATCAAGGCTTTCTATTCTGGCCTGGCTCCTGCTCTTCTTGGTCTTACACACGTTGCTATTCAATTTCCTCTATATGAGTTCCTGAAACTCAAGTTTACCGGAGTCGAGATGGGTGCTGCTCCTTCGAGCCAAGGTACCAACTCGGTTGGTGTGCTCGCTGCCACCTGTATTAGCAAAATCTGCGCTACAACTGCCACATACCCCCACGAAGTCCTCCGTACTCGCCTGCAAACTCAGCAACGAGGCATTCCCAGCTCTGACGGAATGATCAACAAGCCTCGCTACCAAGGTGTGCTCAAAACCTGTCGACTCATCTTGTACGAAGAAGGCTGGAGAGCCTTCTACAGCGGCATGGGTACCAATCTTATCCGAGCCGTTCCTGCTGCCATGACCACGATGCTCACGTTCGAAACGCTCAAGAGCGTCATCGTTCGCATGCAGGCCGAGGACGAGCAAGGGCACCCTCAACCTCTTTAGATCGATGTTACATCCGACACAGCTTTTCTCATCCTCCATCTTACGAGCTACGCCCAAATGTATAGAAGCTTCTTTTACGTCTTGCCCGGACTGTTATCCTCATCTCGCTTTACCGACCAACTCCTCTGGGGCCTCTTTCAATTTTACACACGGCATTGCTTTGCATTTAAACCCCGGCTAGGGTGTTCACAGCAAGGCGTTCTGGCGTTTACTTTGACCAAACAAATCTGGTGGTTCTTTTGCATGATTTCGTACTTTTTTAGTCCTGCGAAAATAAAATAACGTCAAATTCAGTCTTCATCTTACATTTGGACGACGCGTGCGTTATAGATCACTCTATCCCTCGGCAAGCGAGTACAATGTCTCTCAGGTCGAATTTTGCTTACTAAGAAACTCTCTCATTGACGCGCTCCCTACCCAGCTGACACCTCGCCGCCGCCCGTACAGTCTAACCTTTATATTTTATAGATTCTGTGCCCTTGTAAGTTCTCAGCCGTGGTAGTGTAGTGGTTCAACACACCCGTGGTCTTAACACGTGCGCAGTCATTCGTTGTTACTCAACGCCGTGTCAGTCTAGATCCGAGGAGGTC